>Ga0316604_10000269_pt1 | contig 73745 bp, 79 predicted proteins | sample OWC_soil_day20_C_FD_207650 | JGI IMG/M metagenome (GOLD analysis project Ga0316604, IMG submission 207650) | Wetland soil microbial communities from Old Woman Creek delta, Ohio, United States - OWC_soil_day20_CT | ecosystem: Environmental > Terrestrial > Soil > Wetlands | place: USA: Ohio... | reverse complement strand
CTGTTGTCCCTGCTGATTATTAAAGCGCGGCTGTCCGCCCTGTTGTCCCTGCTGATTATTAAAGCGCGGCTGTCCGCCCTGTTGTCCCTGCTGGTTATTAAAGCGCGGCTGTCCGCCCTGTTGTCCCTGCTGATTATTAAAGCGCGGCTGTCCGCCCTGTTGTCCCTGCTGATTATTAAAGCGCGGCTGTCCGCCCTGTTGTCCCTGCTGGTTCTGACGCGGCTGTCCGCTCTCAGGATGTACACGCGGCTGTTCCTGTGCTTTAGCCGCCGGACGCTCCTCTTGTGCTACCAAAGGTGTTGCAGCAGGTTGGATAACTGGTTGCGATTGCGGTTTACCTGCGTCAACACTTCCCGTTTTTCTTGCAAAAGTCCGATCAATAACGGTTTTCGCCTCTTCATCAATGCTGCTCATATGATTTTTGGCAACAATGTTATTCCTGGACAATATGTCTATTATAACTTTACTTGTTGTATTAAAATCCTTCGCTAATTCATATACTCTGTATTTGGACATTGATCCACCCCCATCTTTCTTCCTCTCCGTACCTTCACGTGTTCAACACTTCCAGAATAGCCTTGCTAAAGCCCATATCAGTAACTGTTACCGCGGCCCGCGCCGATTTGCCAATAGCCGTTCCGATGACTTCTTTAGAAAGCACCTCATAACAGTTTACTTCATAATACCTGGCTAAATCGGTGTAGCTTTTTTTCGAGTTTGCTGTCGCATCAGCCGCAACAAGAATCATTCTCGCCTTTCCCGACCTTACGGCCTTTTCAATGGCAAATTCCCCCGACGACACTTTACCAGCTTTTTGCGCTAACCCTAGAAGTGAAATTAGTTTATGCTCATTCATTCTTTTACTAGACCTTTACGAAGCTCATCATATATTGCAGCATCTATCGCTTGATGAAGCGCCCGCTCCAATCGTTTTTCCTTTACCGCTTTGGTTAAACACTGTTCGTCATTACATACATAGGCGCCACGACCTGACTTTTTTCCTGTAGTATCAAGAAGTACAGCTCCTTCAGGCGTTCGTACCACCCGCAGTAATTCTTTTTTATTTTTCATGGTCTGACAGCCGACACACATGCGCTGAGGAATTTTTTTTGTTTTCATTCGTAACATTCCTCCTCTTATTGAGCTGCTTGTGCCTGCGATTCACTCTTTATGTCAATCTTCCAACCAGTAAGCTTTGCTGCAAGTCTAGCATTTTGCCCCTCTTTGCCAATAGCCAAGGACAGTTGATAGTCTGGCACTATAACTCGGGAGGATTTTTCTTCTTCCAATACTGCAACGGAAACTACTTTTGCCGGGCTTAGCGCGTTAGCAATATACTTTTCCACATCGGTATTCCATTTGACAATATCAATCTTTTCGCCCTTTAATTCATTGACAATGGTTTGAACCCGCATTCCTTTGTGACCTACACAAGCTCCTACAGGATCAACATTTTCATCCCGCGAATACACCGCTATCTTCGAGCGCATTCCCGGCTCACGCGCTACCGATTTCAGTTCTACTACTCCATCATGAATTTCCGGAACTTCCAGTTCAAACAGTCTTTTCAACAATCCAGGATGAGTGCGAGATACCAGAATTTGCGGCCCTTTTGTTGTTTTCTTAACCTCAATAATATAAGTTTTCAGGCGGTCACCATGCCGATATACTTCTCCTGGAATTTGCTCCGAAGGTTGAAGCACCGCTTCGGCTTTTCCCAGGTCAATATATACGTTTTTCTGTTCAATTCTTTGCACGATACCAGTAACTATGTCACTTTCCCTACTGGAAAATTCCTCATAGATGATACCACGCTCCGCCTCCCGAATACGTTGTACAACCACTTGCTTTGCCGTCTGAGCCGCAATACGGCCAAAATTTTTCGGTGTAACTTCCAGTTCTACGACGTCTTCTAATTCAAAACGCGGATTAATGGCCTGAGCCTCTGCAAGAGATATTTCAAGCCGTGAATCTTTGGCATCGTCTACCACCGTCTTACGGGCAAATACATGAATATCTCCCGTCTCCCGGTCTAACACTACCCGAACATTTTGAGCCGAACTAAAATTCCGCTTATAGGCCGAAATTAAAGCCGCTTCAATTGCATCAAATAATAACTCTGACGTAATTCCCTTTTCTTTTCCTAGTTGCTCAAAGGCCTGCATGAATTCTGCGTTCATGTTGTTGCATTCCCCCTATTCAATTTTTATTTAAAATTCTAAGTACAGCCGGATTTGGGCTATTTTATCCCTGGGAACGAGGATTTCATCACCATTAATTTCCATCCTGATGTTATCCATATCCGCGCCCAGCAAGGTGCCTACTATTTTCTTCTGACCGTTAAGCGGTGCAAAAGTCGAAATTTCCACTTTGTCACCGGTATGCCGAATAAAGTCTTTTTCCTTTTTTAACGGGCGATCTAATCCCGGGGATGATACTTCTAAAATATAACTTTCTTTAATTGGATCAAGTTCGTCCAATTTGTCTTCCAAGCGCTCACTGACATTTTGGCAGTCATCAACTTCCAGTCCTCCTGATTTATCAAGGAAAACTCTGAGATACCAGTCACGTTCTTTTACGTACTCAACATCAACTAGTTCCAGCTCTGAACCCTGAATAATATCGCTGACAAGTTCTTCTACCCGTTTCTCAATTGTACTCTGCGACATATTCATTCACCTCTATCCATTGGTTTATTGCTATTGTTGCCTGACTTTCCCTTTCCGTATACCTTTATCTGGTAACACCCTTATCTATGTCAGACTGCGTTATAAGCAGAAGATGAAAGAGTGGGCTAAATACCCACTCTTTTGCAAAACGCTCGATATGCTGTATTTATTATACCACCTAAAGAAGATTTTTACAACAGATAACTACCGGCTAAAAACGGCGGCTTTTGGGGCATTTTTTTGCTTTATTGCCGAACCTGTTGGCGGCGGTTTAGCCGAACAGCATAATTTGGTTATTTTCCGGAAGAGATGTTAAACAACCATGTTCACGCAAAATGTCGATAACCGTCTTCGACACCCTGCTTCGCATCCGCAAATCATCTACCGAAGAAAACGGCTTATTCTCTCGCGCTTCCAGTATATTACGGGCAGCATTTTCACCGAGACCTTCTAGTGCCGCCAAAGGCGGCAGTAGGCCATTATCTACAATCAAAAATCGAGTAGCATCTGATTTATAAAGGTCAACCCGATGAAAGATAAACCCTCGCAAACGCATTTCCAGCGCGATTTCCAAAATGGTTTGCAACCCTTTTTCCTTTGCTGTCATGGCGTTATTAGCTTTCTGTTCCAGTTCAGAAATTTTTTCTCTAATAACCGCTTCCCCTTTTACAATCAGATTAGCGTCAAATTCCGTAGCTCTTACACTAAAATAGGATGCATAAAAAGGTAAAGGATAATGCACTTTGCAATACGCAATTCTAAAAGCCATCATAACATAGGCTACGGCATGCGCTTTCGGAAACATATATTTTATTTTTTGGCAAGATTCCACATACCAATCAGGTACATTATTTTCCTTTAAGCAGGCGACATCGTCCGGCTTAACCCCTTTACCTTTTCTTACACTTTCCATGACTTTAAATGCCGTTACAGGCTTAACCCCTTTTTGGATAAGATACACCATGATATCATCCCGGGTGGAAATAGCCTCGGAAAGAGGTGCCGTACCGCTTCGAATAAGATCTTGCGCATTATTGAGCCAAACATCCGTCCCATGGGAGAATCCGCTGATACGTACCAGACCACTAAAGTTTTTCGGCTTGGTATCTTCCAGCATCTGACGGACAAACTTAGTACCAAATTCAGGAATGCCAAAGGTTCCGACAGTCGATCCCAGTTCTTCCGGTGTTAAGCCAAGGGCCTCTGTTGAAGAAAACAGGCTGAGTGTCGTCTCATCATCACACGGTATTGTTTTGGGATCAATTCCCGTCAAATCTTCCAGCATTTTAATAACTGTCGGATCGTCATGCCCCAGTATATCTAGTTTAACTAACCGGCTGCTAATGGAGTGATAATCAAAATGAGTAGTAATGGTACTAGACTTTTTATCATCCGCCGGAAACTGTATAGGGGTAAAATGATGTACATCCATGTCTCTGGGAACAACCATTATACCGCCGGGATGCTGTCCGGTCGTTCGTTTCACACCGGTACAGCCGCCAACCAAATAGTTAATATGAGCATTACGTGGGGTAATTCCCTTTTCAGAAAAGTAATTCTTTACAAATCCATAGGCCGTTTTATCCGCAATAGTAGCAATCGTCCCTGCTCTGAACACATTATCTTTGCCAAACAATTCTTCCGTGTATTTATGAGCCACCGGCTGATATTCCCCCGAAAAGTTAAGATCAATATCCGGTACCTTATCACCATGAAAGCCCATGAATACGGCAAAGGGGATATCGTGGCCATTTTTTATCATCGGTACTCCGCATTGGGGGCACTCTTTATCAGGCAAGTCAAAGCCCCCGCCATAACTGCCGTCGACAACAAATTCGCTGTACTTACAAGCGCTGCATCGCCAGTGGGGAGGGAGTGGGTTAACTTCCGTAATATCAGTCATAGTCGCTACAAAAGATGATCCTACCGAACCTCTGGACCCAACCAAGTAACCATCGTCCAACGATTTTTTCACAAGTTTGTGAGCGATTAAGTACAACACTGCAAACCCGTGATTAATAATAGAATCAAGTTCATTCTGCAATCGGTCAGCGACAATCTTCGGCAGTGGATCACCATATAAATCAATAGCCTTCCGGTAAGACATACTTTTGATTTGTTCTTCCGCCCCCGGAATTTTTGGGGAATACAGTTCGGAAGGTATCGGTTTGAAGCTTTCAATGCTTTCACTTATACGACGTGTATTTTCCACCACAACTTCATAAGCTTTATCTTTGCCGAGATAATCAAACTCTGTCAGCATTTCCGTTGTTGTACGAAAAAAGAGTGGCGGCTGATGATCGGCATCGCTGTACCCTTGTCCAGCCATAAGAATACGGCGATAGGCTTCATCTTCCGGATTCAAAAAGTGTACATCGCAAGTAGCTACAACCGGCTTTCCAAGCTTTTCCCCCATAGCGACCACCCTGCGATTAATATCCCGTAGTGCTTCCTCGCTTTCTACCTTTCCATTACGAAGGAGAAACTCATTGTTGCCCGTAGGTTGAATCTCAAGATAATCATAAAATTGTGCAATTTTCTCTAATTCTTCTTGAGTTGCCCCCGCCAACATAGCCTGAATCAACTCACCGGCTTCGCAAGCAGAACCGAGAATAAGCCCGTCGCGGTGTTCTTCCAGGACGGTCTTTGGAATCCGAGGTGTTCGGTGCAGATATTTTAAATGGGATAAGGATACAAGTCGGTAAAGGTTGCGTAATCCCACCGTATTTTGTGCTAGTATGATGATATGATTCGCATGATTAATATTGTCACTAAATAGATAGCCTTCCATACCATAAATGACTTTTATACCCGCTTTTAAAGCCGCTTCCTCCGCTTCAGGAAAGGCTTGAACCACACCGTGATCGGTGATGGCTATCGCCGGATGTCCCCATTTGGCTGCGGTAGCCACAAGGGATTTGACTGATACAATCGCATCCAAAGCACTCATCCGGGTATGGGCATGCAATTCAACACGGGTAATTTCCGCTTCTTCCTGGCGCTCTTTTTTCGGAATACGCACCATACTATCCGCGTAGATAACCAATTCATTGGCATACTTATCAAACTGGACGGTACCTTTTACCTTAACCATCATACCTTCTTTCAAGGTAGCCGACAATTTGGCAAACTGTTCTTTGTTTTCAAAAAAGGTTTTACCGCTGATCCCACCTGATAAATCGGCAATATCAAAGGTGAAAAGATTTCTTCCTGAACGAAGTTCCCGTAACTCAAATTTAATAAGTTGGCCAGAAAGAATAATGTTGCGACCTTCATCTTGTATTTTGCTGATATTCTGCGGCGAATCCTTAATATTACGTCCAAAAATGACGGTGGTTTCATCCTTTTTAGCAGCAGGTTTTTCTTCTCGCTTTGCCTGGGGTGGACTCATCTCAACCTCTTCTTCTTCACAGGAAAAAAGCTCTTCCACACTGGCGGCGATAAATTCCACGCGGCATTGCCGGGCAAATTCTTTCGCTAGGCAATCCTGCATAGCTTTCCTCACCCCGCGGGCTTCGAGGATTTCAGCTGATAATTCCCCTTTTGTTTCTATGCGCAGCGTCGTTCCATCAAAGTCCCACTCCGCATTGTTCAAAAGGTGTTTCACCGTGTGGTTGCCGGAACAAATACGGCTAATAAAATCAGTCCAATTTTCAGCAAGATACTGGTCAAGAACTACCTTGGTTTGGCTGAACCTTACTTGTTTCAGCCCACAAGCCTGACCGATATGCTTACCCACATCTTCCATTTCGGAAGTAGGAATAATTTCAGGAACATTAACGAATACCTGCCACGTAGCTGCCTCAGTATCTACTTCAACCTTAGTAATCATGCTATGGGAAAAAAGCCGGTGGCAGTTTTGGGAAAGTGAAAGGCCTGCCGCCAATTCGGCTAGTGTCTGGGCAGCTTCCGGTATAATACAGTAGGTAGACACAATTATCCTCTCCTCTCCTTGACTACAAGAATGTCCACTAGTGCTTTTCTGTAGTTACTGGAAATAATCATTCGCTAAAAGAAGCTGCAACATAATGCATGTCGGCAGCTTCTTTTTTCTTTACTACACGGCTTTACCCATTCATTCATTACTACAGGGTTGGCAGTAATTTTTGGATTTCAGCAATAAAGTTATCGGTGTTATATAAAAACACTTCTCCGCTTCGGCGAACCTTTACTTCGACCACGTTTTCATTTACCGCTTTGGGGCCCAGTGTAATTTTTATGGGATAGCCGATAAGGTCGGCATCTTTAAACTTCACTCCGGCTCGTTCCGCGCGATCATCCAATACCGTTTCGATCCCGGCCTTATTTAACTCTTTGTAGGCCTTCTCCGCCAGTTCCATTTGCGCCTGATCTTTACTATTGACCGGGACAATTACTGCGTGATACGGAGCAATCGTGACCGGCCAGATAATCCCGTGATCATCATGATTCTGCTCAATCGCAGCCGCCATCGTCCGGCTTACGCCTATACCATAACAGCCCATAACTATCGGTTTTTCTTTGCCGTTTTCATCAAGAAACGTGGCTCTTAGTGAAGTGGAGTATTTTGTAAATAATTTAAAAACCTGTCCCACTTCAATTCCCCTTGCGGTATTAACGGGAGCACCACACCTCGGACAAGGATCGTTCTCTTTTATCAGGCGAATATCAGCTACCATGGTTGGCTGAAAATCTCGACCAGGGTTAACATTACTATAATGATAGTCTGTTTTGTTAGCTCCTGCCACCGCATTATAGAGATTCATGACCGAAGGGTCGGCTACTATTTTAACTTGTTTCATACCCACTGGGCCAATAAACCCGGGTACGGCTCCCATTAAACGCGCAACCGCCGCTTCGTCGGCCAATTCCAGATGAAGGCACTGCAATTGATTTTGCAGTTTAATTTCGTTCACTTCATGATCACCGCGTACTAGAGCCAGTACTACTTCAGCTTCCGTCTGATACGCCAGCGTCTTAATGGTTTTTTCAGGTTTTACACCTAAGAATTCACATACTGCGGCGATAGATTTGATATTCGGAGTAGCTGTTTCTATTAAAGACACTGCCTCTTCTGCCTGGCTTTCCAGTGCATGCAATTCCGCCTTTTCGACATTGGCCGCATAATCACAGGCTGAGCAATAGGCAATGGCAGCCTCTCCTGAATCGGCAATGACCATAAACTCATGGCTGCCGCTGCCACCGATTGCCCCCGAATCCGCTTCAACCGGGCGAAATTTCAAGCCGCAACGAGAAAAGACTTGGGTATAGGCATCATACATGTTGGTATAACTCCTATCCAACGCTTGCTCATCCCGGTCAAACGAATACGCATCTTTCATTATAAATTCCCGGCCGCGCATAAGTCCGAAGCGGGGTCGGATTTCATCCCGGTATTTATTTTGAATTTGATACAGCATGAGCGGCAATTGGCGGTAAGAACGCACATCACTTCTCACTACCGTAGTAATCATTTCTTCATGGGTTGGGCCGAGACAGAAATTGCGGTTATGCCGGTCTTTTAACCGGAACATCTCGTCACCGTAAACATCCCACCGACCAGTTTCCTGCCATATTTCCGCAGGCTGCACTACAGGCATCGCTAACTCCTGGCCGCCCTTTGCGTCCATTTCTTCTCTGACTATGGCTTCAATTTTTCTTAATACGCGCCAAGCCAGAGGAAGATATGTATACATACCGCCCGCCGCTTTCCGTATAAAACCCGCACGAAGCATCAACTGATGACTGACGACTTCCGCTTCTGCTGGCGTTTCCCGTAAGGTAGGCGCATAAAGTTGAGATGTACGCATATTATTCCTCCTCAATAAGCCGATCAATTTCCATAAATAATTCGTCTATTAATCGATCTTCTGCAACTTTTTTTATTATTTCGCCCTTACTAAATAAAATTCCTTGTCCCGTACCGCCGGCTATACCTACATCAGCTTCTTTTGCTTCTCCCGGCCCGTTGACAACACACCCCATAACCGCAACAGTGATCGGTTTTTTTACGAATTTCAGCTTATCTTCCACAGCGGTGGCAATAGGTACTAAATCTATATTACACCGCCCACAGGTAGGACAAGAAACTAGGGTAGGGCCGCTATTCCGAAGTCCAAGCGCTTTTAATATTTCATTTCCGGCCCGTACTTCCTCTACCGGATCACCGGTAAGGGATATTCGTATAGTATCCCCTATTCCTTCTGCAAGCAGCGCTCCGATACCTACGGCTGACTTTATAATACCGGAATTTACTGTACCCGCCTCGGTAATTCCCAAGTGAAGCGGATACTCAACAGTTTCTGACATTAATCGATATGCCGCAATAGTTAGGGGTACATCATGTGCTTTGAGCGAAACCTTTATATCATAAAAATCCAAATCCTCAAGAATGGCGATATGTCCTTTGGCACTTTCCACCATGGCCTGAGGAGTTGGACTTCCTCCATGCTTTTCTAATAATGTCTTGTCTAACGAACCGGCGTTTACCCCGATGCGAATGGGTATATTACGACTACCGGCGGCTTTGACTACTGCCGCCACTTGCTCTCGATCCCCCAGATTGCCGGGATTAATCCTAAGGGCGTCAATCCCGCGTTCCACTGCGGTTAATGCCAAACGATAATCAAAATGGATGTCAGCTACCAGCGGAACCTCTCCCACCGCTTGTTTAATTCTCCCTAAAGCTATAGCCGCTTCCCTATCGGGAACTGCCAGGCGCACTATGTCGCACCCGGCCTCAGTCAAACGCTGAATCTGATGAACAGTTCCCGTAACATCCGTTGTTTTTGTATTGGTCATGGATTGAACAGAAACGGGAGCTGCGCCGCCAACAACAACTTTTCCGATCCGTATCTGTCTGGTTAGTTTTCGATTCATTGTACCTCACTCACCAAATATGTTATTTCCCCTCAAACCACCGCGTAACATCTTTAAATGTTGCGAAAACAAACAGCATGACGAGAAGAGCCAAACCAATCATCTGAACGAATTGCTGCTTCTCTGGGCTTAACGGTTTGCGCCGAATGGCTTCTACCGCCAGTGTGACAATGTGTCCCCCATCCAAGGCTGGTACGGGCAAAAGATTAAGCATTCCGATATTGATACTGAGAAAAGCAGCTAATTTCAGCAGAGGAATAAAGCCTATTTGGGCCACTTCGCCTACTATTTTTGCCACCCCAAGGGGCCCCGCTACTTCAGCCGGTGCCTTGCCGATAAACATATCGTGAAAGCCTCCGATTATGGCCGCGGCCCATAAGTACGTTTGTTTAACCGCAATCCCCGCCGCATCCCAAGGATTTGGCTGATAGTGGTTGACAACGGGTGCGACCCCAATCATTTTAACGTTTGATCCCTCATTGTATTCCGGCACGACGGTAGCCGCCCCGCTCTTACTATCCCGCTCATAATTTATTTCCAAGGCTTGGTCACCGCTTTGCCTAATGGCGTTGACCATTTCAGTCCAGGTTTCCACTTTAACCCCGTTAATCGCAGTAATCCGGTCCCCACTGCTGAGGCCTGCTTTCGCTGCAGGCTGGCCGGCAATCACTGTGCCGACAACCGCCTGATTGGAGGGAATATCCATACCACTTGTTAAAAGAACCAGATAAAGAAGCAAAACAGGTAAAACAAAATTCATAAAAGAGCCGGCAAAAATCACCAGCATCCGGGCCCAAATCGGCTTTGCATTAAATGAATATTCGTTTTGCTCTTCATCAGGATCCATGCCGGCAATCTTGTTAAACCCACCGAGAGGAATGATGCGTAAGGAGTAAACGGTATCACCATATTTTTTACTTATTAATTTCGGCCCAAACCCAATGGCAAATTCATGGACACCCATTCCAGTAGCTTTCGCAGTAGCAAAATGACCGAACTCATGAAAAAACACTAACAGGCCAATTACAAATATAGTGGCTACAATGGTTAATAACAAGGTTTTACCCCCCTGCCTTTTTAATATTTACGACGGTATTTTCGTAAAAGCAAATTCCCGGGCCCAAGCGTCGGCCGTGATAACAGCCTCTAACGTCGGCTGAGATACAATTTCATGCCTATACATAGTTCGCTGTATGATATCCGGTATTTTGGAAAATGGCAATCGCCCGGCTAAAAATGCGTGTACCGCAATTTCATTGGCGGCATTAAATACGCAAGGCATCGTACCGCCTGCTTTTCCGGCATCAAACGCTAACTTTAGTGACGGAAAAACATCCAGGTCAGGTGACGAAAACGTTAATGCGCCAACATTTCTAAAATCGAGAGTATTATCGCGCCCCGCCAGACGCTCAGGATAACTTAGAGCATATTGGATAGGTACGCGCATATCTGGAACACCCAATTGCGCTAACACCGCTCCATCTACAAACTCGACCATAGAGTGAATAATACTTTGGGGGTGAACAACCACTTCGATTTGATCGTATTCAACATCAAACAACCACTTGGCTTCAATAACCTCAAGCCCTTTGTTAGCTAAAGTAGCCGAATCAACTGTTATTTTTTTTCCCATCGACCATGTTGGATGTTTTAAACAGGATTCCACAGTTACATCCTTTAGTTGCTCTGGGCTATAACCCCTAAACGGTCCTCCTGACGCGGTTAAGATAATTTTAGAGACATTTTTTTGCGCATTATTCCCTAGACACTGCCAGATAGCACTGTGTTCACTGTCAACCGGCAACAAGGCTACCCCTTTTCCCCTAGCTAATTTAGTAACAATTTCACCAGCGGCAACCAAAGTTTCTTTATTCGCCAAAGCAATATCTTTACCTGCTTCAATGGCGGCAAGGGTAGGTTTCAATCCGGCAAAACCAACCATTGCCGTTAAAACTACATCAACCTCGGCATAAGTCGCAGCAAGAAGAAGTCCTTCTTCCCCCGTCAAGATCTCCGTTTGCCCCCGATACCGCTTTGTTAGCCGTTCGGCAGCGTCATTATCTACAAGAACAGCAACCTTGGGCCGAAACTGCTCTATTTGCTTTTCAATAACTTCATCATTCTGATAGGCGGCTAAAGCAACTATTTCAATTGTTTCCTGATGTGCTGCCGCAACTTCAAGCGCCTGGGTACCGATTGATCCGGTACACCCCAAAACGGCAAGTCGTTTACGCATAGTATGCCCCTTTCCTTATTTTACCGCAAACCAACTATAATTATATAATAGTAAACAACCGGAACTGCAAACAGTATGCTGTCAAACCGATCCAGCACTCCACCGTGCCCCGGTATCAGCTGGCTTGAGTCTTTAACTCCTGACGAGCGTTTAAGTATTGATTCCACTAAGTCTCCTAAAGGGGCTACAATACCGATCAAAAGCCCTAATACGCCACTGCTTACAACATTCAGACTACATACATATGCAATAAGTAAGGCAGCAAAGACACTGCCTACAACCCCCCCGCCCAAACCTTCCCAGGTTTTTCCCGGACTTATCAAGGGAGCCAATTTATGTTTTCCAAAGAAGGAACCTACAAAATAAGCAAACGTATCGGAAGCCCAAGTGGCTAATATTGCGACCCAAAAATAAACTTCACCCGCAGAATACGTACCAATATGAGTAAATACGGATATAGAAGCATCAGTGAACCTTAGTAACAATAAATGGGAAAACAAAATTGCAATGTACATAATTCCGATTATTGTGTAAGCAGCATCCCGAAATAAGAATTTAGTGGGAAACAAAACTGCTTTAATCATAATGACTAGAATAGCGGCCACCAGAACAGCAACTGTTTCCTGACTATTTCCCAGCCAAGTCGTTCCCCATATAAGAATAATAAACAGAACACCTAAATTACTAGCCCCATTTATTTCCTGGCAACTCATCATTCGACAAAATTCATACCAGGCAAGTAAAGTAAAAATAAGTACGGCTAAAGAAAAGACTTCCTGTCCGTAATGGACTAAAAATACTGTACCTAATGCACCCACAACCGCGGTTGCAATTCGCTTCCCCAACATGCACAACACCTACTTTGGATTTTTTAGTCCACCGAAGCGTCGATCCCGCTTTTGATAATCTATGATAGCTTGTATTAACTGTTCTTCTTTAAAATCAGGCCAATTAAGGTTGGTGAACCATAATTCAGCATACGCAGACTGCCATATCAAAAAATTACTTAGCCTGAAATCGCCACTCGTCCGTATAACCAGGTCGGGATCGGGCAAATCACTGGTATATAAACGTTCCGTAATGCTCTGCTCTGTGATGTTATCAATATCAAGCTTTCCGTCCAATACATGCTGGGCCAGTTTTTGCACGGCATTCAGCACTTCCGCCCGTCCGCCATAATTGACGGCAACATTAAGGATTAGTTTTACATTTTTTTTAGTACGCTCGCTAGCTATCGAAACTTTATCTTGTAAACTCCTGGATAAAACAGAGGTATCCCCGATAAATCGAATTTGTACCCCTTGGGCATCCAGTTCATCGATTTCATTATCAAGGTATTCCGAAAAGAGTTGCATCAGAAGATCTACTTCGGAAACCGGCCTTTTCCAATTTTCAGTAGAGAAAGCATAGACAGTTAATACGGAAACTTTAATATTAATAGCTGCTTTGACAATTCCCCTCAGCGCCTCTACTCCCGCCCTATGTCCAAAAGTACGGGGTAATCCCTTGCGTTGTGCCCATCTTCCATTTCCATCCATTATAATAGCAACATGCTTAGGCAGCTTTTCCGGATTAATTTTCTGCCTGTTATCTACGGTAACTTCTTTGCTCTTTGCAAACCATTTTTTCCACACAATCGGTACCCCTCTGTTTAATTTTGAACCCCCTCTCACGAGGGGGTTGGAGTATAAAGTTAATCTGCCAGCATTCTTACGGATGTACTTTTTCTTCTTTGCCCATTTTGGCAGCACATGTTAACAAGCACGTTCCATTGTCATTCATTTGCTGCCTAACAACATATAATAAACGCTCTTCCAGGCAATACTTTACCCGATCCGGCTTTGTTATCACCACAGAGTAAGCAATTTGATTCCGCTTACATTCTTCAATGGCAGCTTCAAGCGGCCAAGCAACAATATTCATGTTATACTTCCATGATTTCTTTTTCTTTGGTTGCCATAACATGATCAATATCTTTTATGTATTTATCAGTAAGCTTTTGTATATCCTCTTGCGCTTTTTTCACTTCATCTTCGGAAATTTCTTTGTCTTTTTCTAATTTCTTAATAGCGTCATTTGCATCCCTTCGAAGATTTCGAATGGCTACCCGCCCCTCTTCCGCTTTTTTATGAATAACTTTAACCAGTTCTGTTCTCCGTTCCTGGGTAAGCTGCGGAATATTTAGTCTGATAGCCGAACCATCACTATTAGGGGATAAACCTAATTCCGATTTTTGAATAGCTTTTTCAATGGGAGAAAGCATACTTTTTTCCCAAGGCTGAATAACAATAAGCCGAGGTTCAGGAACCGAAACATTAGCCACTTGATTTACCGGTGTCGGGGTACCATAATAATCTACCATAACCTTATCCAGCAAGGCAGGCGTAGCACGACCCGCTCTTAGACTCGCGTATTCTTTACGCAAAACATCTAAGGCCTTTTTCATCTTTTCTTCATGACTAGCGCTGATTTCCTTAACGCCCATGTTTTTCCCCTCCCACTACAGTACCAATATTTTGCCCTAACGCAGCCTTTAAGATGTTACCGGGTTCATCAATACTGAATACAATAATTGGAATCTTATTGTCCATACATAAGCTTGTTGCCGTTGAGTCCATGACCCCCAATCCGCGTTGCAGAACCTCAATATATTGAAGCTCAGTAAATTTTTTAGCATCCGGGTTATAGCGCGGATCCGAATCGTATACCCCATCCGTATTCTTTTTCGCCATTAAAATAACATCGGCTTCTATTTCAGCCGCCCGCAAAGCCGCAGTCGTATCTGTAGAAAAATAGGGATTTCCTGTTCCTGAAGCAAAAATTACAACCCGACCTTTTTCCAGATGGCGAATTGCTCTTCGGCGAATATACGGTTCAGCCACCTGTCTCATTTCGATGGCAGTTTGAACCCTCGTATCCACGCCGCAGGCTTCTAATGCGTCCTGAAGTGCAAGAGAATTCATTACTGTTGCCAGCATTCCCATATAGTCGGCTGTCGCGCGATCCATTCCTTTTGCGCTACCGGACAATCCTCTCCAAATGTTTCCTCCACCGACGACTAATGCGATTTCTAATTGTGCGGCACTCTTAGTGTTTTTTATTTCCCGGGCGATAGCGTCTACTGTCACAGGGTCAATTCCGTACCCTACATTACCAGCTAACGCCTCCCCGCTAAGTTTTAATACCACACGCTTATATTTTGCGGCCTGCATCATTTTACCCCCGTTATATAGAATCTTCTCTGACGTTTTTACAAAATCCTTTATTTGTCATATTTAAGATTTAGAAAATAAGAGAACACAATGTGTTCTCTTATTTAGTCTGGCCCTATCGACTATGCTTTATTTACAGTAGCCATTACTTCGGCGGCAAAATCAGAAGACTTCTTTTCAATACCTTCGCCAACTTGGTAACGGACAAATCTACGTACGGAAATATTCTCCCCGATTTTGGCAATTTTTTCGCTGATCAGCTGAGAAACGGTTTTATCCGGATCTTTAATATATGGCTGTTCCAGCAGGCAAACTTCCTTGTAGTATTTTTCTACTCGTCCTTGAACCATTTTTTCAGCAATATTAGCTGGTTTTCCTTCATTCAAAGCCTGCGCTCTTAATACTTCCCGCTCATGCTCAAGAACTTCAGCCGGTACTTCTTCCTTGCGAACATAACTAGGATTAGAGGCCGCAACTTGCATTGCAATATCACGCGCTAATGCTTTAAAATCATCGGTTTTAGCAACAAAATCGGTTTCGCAGTTGAGTTCCAACAGTACACCGATTCGACCGCCGCCATGAATATAAGCTTCGATTACACCTTCAGCAGCAACTTTCCCAGCTCTTTTGGCCGCAGCGGCTAATCCTTTTTCTCTAAGAAAATCAACAGCCTTGTCCATGTCCCCTTGAGTTTCTGTTAATGCTTTTTTACAATCCATCATACCCGCGCCAGTCCGTTCGCGCAGTTCTTTTACCATTTCAGCGGTAATCATCGGTAAGCCTCCTGTTCTTTATTAAAAGCAAGGTAAGGGAATCCCCTTACCTTGACAATAATCTTACTCGTTAGCTGCTACTTGTTCGCCTTGGCGACCTTCCAATACAGCATCAGCCATTTTAGCGGTTAATAATTTAACAGCCCGGATTGCGTCGTCATTCCCCGGAATCACATAGTCGATTTCATCCGGATCACAGTTGGTATCCACAATGCCGACAATAGGAATACCTAATTTAATAGCTTCAGCTACGGCAATGCGTTCCTTACGCGGGTCAATAATAAACAGAGCACCCGGCAGCTTGTTCATATTTTTAATGCCGCCTAGGAATTTCTGTAATCTTTCCATCTCGTGGCGTAAAGTGATAACTTCTTTCTTAGGAAGTACTTCAAACATACCCCGTTCTTCCATATCTTCCAGTTCACGCAAACGATTAATCCGGCGCTGAATGGTCGGGAAGTTGGTCAACATTCCGCCCAACCAACGTTCATTAACATAGAACATATCGCAGCGGGTAGCTTCTTCACAGACTGCATCATGAGCCTGCTTTTTAGTACCAACAAACAGTATGGATTCGCCTTCAGCGGCAATGTCCCGAATAAAGTTATAAGCATCTTCCACTTTTTTTACTGTTTTCTGCAAATCGATAATGTAAATACCGTTGCGTTCCGTAAAAATATACGTAGCCATTTTAGGATTCCATCTTCTGGTTTGATGACCAAAGTGAACCCCTGCTTCTAAAAGTTGTTTCATTGAAATAACTGACAAAATAGACACCTCCTGTTTTTTACCGCCGCTTTCTGCATCTTTCACTGCAACCGTTTTTGCGGCACAGACAGTGAAATTCGAAAGCGTGTGGATTACACCAAAAATTAGTATACCATATTTACCTTATAATAACAAGGTATTTTTTCAATAGTATACACTCAAATGGATTTTTTATTCAATTGTAACATTAAAAGGATTTCACCTTTTCCTAAGCCGGTAGCTTTAGCAATCTCCATTGCGTTATATCCCTGATTGGCCATAGCCAAAATCATCTGTCGTTTATCGGCACCCAGGCCTTCACGCTGTTCAGAAACTCGTAACTCAGACGAAAGATTGGGCTCCTCAAGAAATACCTTCTCATCTTCTTTCTGTCCATGCGTTTCTGCTTTAGCGGAAGCTATTTGCATCAAAAGTTCCTCGTCCAAACTATATCGTTCCGCTAACTTAAGCTGTCTAGCCAGTAAATCGGTTTTTGTATCCGCCTCTTCCAATAATAATTCAAGATGTGCAATCTGCGTTTCCAATCGTCGAATTATCTGCTCTGCTGTTTGTTCAAGTTCTTGGCGTAATTCATCAGCTGGAACGGACGCTTGAAGAGAAAACATTTTTACAAGCATATTTCGCTTAAAAATTATGAAAAACACAGTAAAAATCACTATTATAATAAAGGTTATAATTCCCGTAAGCATAATACACCTCAGGTTTTAATATCAATATGGTGCCCTCTTAAAGGGTCGACATTTTCTTGCTGTTCTTCGTGGGTAGGATGTTTTTCCTTTTGATTTCCCGCCATGCTTTGTTCTCTTTTTTTCGAGGATTGTTCACCATTCTTTTCCGTTATTCTGCCACCGACATTTTTCTGCGTATTCTGCACTGCCAATTGACGCTCAGCTGAGATTTTCCGCCAGACTTCAGCATTCTCCTGCTGCTTAAGAGCGTTTTGTTGGTCGGAAATTTGTTGTACTTTACTCACTTCCGTAGCCCGTGGAATAATAACTTGAAGGTCGATAGATCTTAGTGACATTCTATCCACCACCTGATAACATAATATTACTTAAAGGATCCGGTTTTAATTTCTCCATTTTCCAGAAAATAGCTTGCAAACTTCTCATTTTCACGAATGGGTTTAATCAAAGTACCGATAACAATTTTTACCCCTGGATAAACCATATCTGATACACGAATGCGACCATACCGGATTTCATCAAAAATAATTTCAATTTCCATAACACGTCGTCTCATAGTATCGATAGATCCAGCTAAATGAAACTGTGCTTTTGTCATTTTAAGCATTAATTCACGCTTTTCCGGTGGCAGGTTGTTCTGATTCATACTTTTTAAAACTGTTAAAGCTTTTTGCGCCTGATCCAAACTTTTTTCTGATTCTTTTATCTCTTTACGCAACTTTTGATATTCATCGCGAATGCCAGGATTAATTCCCACTTCCAAATCCGTTGCTACCGCCAAATGAGTGCCTACCACTTTAGCTCTGATTTCTTCCGCAGCCATAACATGGCCGCCGGCAATTATACCGCGTTTTCCTTCGACAATTACCTTCTTTCCTGCGTTGACACGACTATGTAATATAGCATCAGCAACAATCACATCTCCGCCGGCTGTAACGAGTCCATTCTCAATAAACTTTGCAGTAACATTTTCCTTTGCAATAACTTCTCCTCGCTGCATACCCTGAAGGCCGCCACGAATTACGATATTCTTACCCTCTACCGTTCCCCCGCTAACCGATCCGTAAATATCCACATTCCCTTCGGCCGCCACTTTAAAACCGGATTGAACCGATCCCCGGACAACAACAGTGCCCGAAAAAATAATATTACCGGTGGATAGATCGACATCTTCACGAATTTCAATTACAGGCGATACAGTAATCTTACTATTCAAAACCTGTACCTGCCCATCAATGGCAGCATACAGTTTATTATCTTCCACCCGTACATTCTTTCCGGCAGGCAACACAATATCTTTTCCCGGTTTAGGATGAGCTGGCTGCCCTAATACATCAATACCTGTTACACCAGGAGTAGCAGGTATCTTTTCGGCTAATAAAACGCCTTCTTTAACCACGGTAAACAAGTTTAAATCCTTAAAATCAACTTGCCCATTTTCCAGTTCTAACGGACGTCCCTTGTTTTCCATATCGACATGATACTTAATAACAGCGTCTATACCATTTTCGGGGTGCTCGCCGCTCGCACATATCACCCGGCCTCCCGGACGCTCAAGAGCTTGTTTGACCATTTCAGCATTGACGCCATGCGTAACCCCTGCCGAATTAATTTTTTCCAAAACTTCCTCAAAGGTTACTTTCCGGCAGTTGGGCGGTATTTGAATGGTTAAAGATGCTTCCATACGGTCACGGTCAACAAGCACTTTAATATCAGGTTCAGCCAATACAGTAGCTTCCTTGTCGGCAATTTTCACTGCCGTTCCAGCCGCTTCTTTAACCGCCCGAATAACAGTGCCTACATTGTAGGCACTTATGTTTCGCCCTTTTAAATCAGCGAAAACATCCGCATCTTTTACAGCATTACCATTGTTTTTTGGTGGATATACGATAAGTTTTACCCCTTCCTCATCCAGAGTAATTTGATAACTGCCATCTTGTGGTACTTCCTGCTCCGGATTAGGAGTTGCAGAAAACTCGCTCATATTCATCCCCCCCTTTTCGTACTGCTTATAGTAAACTCGCTTTGACCCTGGACAAGGCACCTCGTAAACGAAAAATGGCTTTAGTATGAAGCTGGGATATGCGCGCTTCGGTTAATTTAAGGATTAAACTTATTTCTTTGAGGGTTAGACCCTCATAATAATATAAAGTAACAACTAACCGTTCTTTTTCTGATAGTTTTTCGATGGTTTTGGACAATAATGCCTTAACTTCTTCCTCTTCAAGATATTGAGTAGGATTTGTCGCTACTCCCGAGGAAGTTTCTGTCTTTATATATTCTTCAAGCGGAATGATAGTACAACTACTAATTGCGTTCAAAAGATTATGCAATTGCATCATCGATATACCCATGGCTTTAGCAATTTCTTCATCGTTGGCCGAACGCCCTAAATTATGTTCCAGTTGAGCAACCACCTGTTCATACTGGCGAGCCTTCTGTCTTACCGAAGCCGGAATCCAATCCTGTGCTCGCAATGAATCAAGCATAGATCCACGAATACGCGTTATGGCATATGTTTCAAATTTAACACCGCGACTGATATCATATCGCTCAATAGCATCAAGTAAACCAAAGACTCCATTACCAGCTAGATCATCTTTATCGACATGAGCCGGTAATCCTATAGATATCCGGCCGGTAACTAATTTCACTAACGGCATGTAATGCTCAATCAGTTTGTCCCGAATCTCGAGAGTTTTGTGTTTATTGTATTGCTCCCATAAACTGTTTATTTCGACATACTGATCTTGGCTTTGATTTTCCCGCTTAGCTATCACCGCTATTGCCCCCCTACGCTATTTCATTCCCCTTTATCTGAAATGCGGTCAAACTGTTCAGGCGTAAAGGGACTAAACTCGATATCGGCGTCAGTGTACATTTCAGTTTCTTCCTTCTTATTGTCACTAACAGCATCAAGTTGCTGCCCTTCGGTTATATCTTCAGCTTCCGTCTTAAGCATCGGTTCAATAATGAGTAGTAATACATAACCGCCAGCACCAAACAAGACAATTGAACAAACTGTACGGTAGATAAGTGTTGGTGTGCTTACATCACGGTATACAGCAAATGCCATAGTGAGGGCTCCGCCAATTAACGCTAAAGCCAGTGCTATCCGCAGCCTCCGCATCATCGTACCGCCCTCCCTGCTTATAGTTCTTTCTCACCCTTATCAATAGTCTTAATCCTAAATATCCCATTTCCTAAATTTAACTCCACGGTCCGGCCATAATTACCACCCGTATCTTCAGCAATCAGTCGTAAGTCCATACGTTTTAGTACTTCACGAACAGCTTCTGAGTTACGTTCGCCCACACGCATAATATCGGTGGTATTAGCAAAAGTAAACATCTGCGCACCCCCGGCAATTTTAGCTGTGATGCGGGATTTTATAGCTCCGCCTTTAATTAACTCCGCAAGCATAATGGGTAAACAGGTATCTGCAAACTTAGCCGGATTCTCAGTGGAACGAGCCTGAGTACTATCGGGAAGCATAATATGGGCAAGTCCGCCAATCTTAGCCACTGGATCATATAGTGCAATTCCAACGCACGACCCTAATCCATAGCTTATCAACAAGGCAGGATTGGTTCCGACTTTATAATCAGCCATCCCCACTTTGATTAACTCCGCCATTATACCTTCACCCCTATTGCCGCGAGAATCGTTCCTAAAGAACCGGGGTCAGGAATAAGGAAGAAATGTCCTCTTACACCGTCTGCTTCAGTAGTAAACTCGGTTTCAATAACCAAAGCATGGTCACCCATTTGACCAAGCTGAATTAAAACGACACTCAATATAGCTCCTGCCATATCCATTGCTAAAGCCGGAATGGAAGGCAGTAATGTAAATTTAGTAAAATACGATAAAGAATTAAGATAAGCACCGGCTAAGATGTTTCCAATTTCTAACAGGGCGGACTGATCCATTTCATCTAACGTATTCGAGTCACGTTCACCGCGCCCCATTAAGGTGTCCACCAGGTAAAACGCACTGTCTCGCGGCAGTAGAAACAAAATACTTCCCGGTGCCGGACCGTATACTCTTAAATATACACCGGCTACCATCATGTCCGGACCACCAACAACGTTAGGAACTTCGCCTAGCGGCAAAATAGATACCTGAGGAACTGCCATATCAATTTTGCGATTAATAATCTGAGATAAAGCCGTTGCCGCGTTACCAGCCCCAACATTCCCTACCTCTTTTAGAGCATCCAGCTGTAAATCGGATAACTTCAGCACTTCTTCAGACATATTTTCACCTCTTTTGCTAGACCTCTAATTCGCTATTTTCCCTGATTCCAAATCAATTCCTACAATGGCCTCCAAATTAAGCAAAATTAGCAATCTGTCATCATGTTTGCCAACACCGCTTAAATACTGAGCATTTACACCGTTAACAATTGTCTGTGGCGGTTCTATACTGCCAGCATCAATGGATGTAACTTCGGAAACAGCGTCCACTATAATCCCCACTACAATATCTGCAACTTTAACGATAATAACCCGTGTGTCATCGGTACACTCGCCAGGCGCAAGTCCAAGGCGTTTTTTTAAGTCAATTACCGGTAATACATTACCACGTAGGTTGACAACCCCTTTCACATAGTTAGGCGAATGGGGTACACGGGCAATCTCCAGCATACGTTTAATTTCTTGCACTTGGAGAATACTTACTCCATAATCCTCACGACCTAATTTAAATACTACTAACTGGTTATCACCGTTCGAAACGTAATTTTCAGACATAATTGCACCCCTTTACTGCATTAATGTTCCGACATCCAATATAAGCGCAACCTGACCATTGCCAAGTATAGTCGCACCCGCAAGAACTTTAATACCTGCCAAAAGTTTGCCCAGCGATTTTATAACAATTTCCTGTTGCCCTATCAAGGTATCAACAATTACCCCGGCCTTTTGCTCACCCATATGAACAATTACAACAAACAGTTCTTCCTTGTTGTCCCCTTCCAACTCTTCCGCCCCTAGCTTTTTAGCAAGGCGGACAATCGGAATGATTTGCCCACGAAGCAAAATTACTTCCTGATCCTGAATGGTTTTTATCTCACTGGGTTTTATATTAATTGTGCTGTCAATCGACCCTAACGGAATCGCATATATTTCCTTACATACCTCCACCAAAAGAGCCTGAATGATAGCAAGCGTCAAAGGAAGCTTTATTTTGAATTTCGATCCTTCATTGACCTTAGTCTCTACATCTACCATACCACCAAGAGCTTCAATCTTGGTCTTAACCGCATCCATCCCAACACCGCGGCCTGATACGTCAGTTACCGTTTGGGCCGTAGAGAAACCGGGCAGGAATACCAAACGTACGGCTTCAGCATTATCCATCTTATCTGCTTCCGCTTGCGTAATCAGTCCTTTTTCGACCGCTTTTGCTTTAATAATATCCGGGTTAATTCCCGCCCCGTCATCCTCAACCATAATAAGGACATTGTTGCCTTCATGACGGGCAATTAAGCGAATATCTCCCACGGGATTCTTTCCTTTCGCTTGACGGTCAGCCGGATGTTCTACCCCATGGTCAATCGAGTTACGTAATAAATGAACTAAAGGATCTCCTATTTCATCAATAACCGTTCTGTCAAGTTCCGTTTCTTCCCCTTGAATAATTAAGTTAACTTCTTTATTCAACTCACGGGACAAGTCACGAACCATGCGAGGAAAGCGGTTAAATACTTGTCCAACAGGAACCATACGAACTTTCATAACAACCGACTGCAAATCGGTGGTTACCCGGTCCATTTGCTCAATTGTCTCGACAAGGTCAGTTAAGCGGTGACTTAGTCCAATTTGTTCCAGTCTGGTTTTATTAATAACAAGTTCTCCAACGAGATTTAACAACGAATCCAGTTTGTCAATATCCACCCGTACCGACTGGCCACTCTTTAGCTTCTTATCTGTAGCAGGTTGTGCCGAGTCAGACGCTTGTTTAGTCGCTTTTTCCGGTGCTGAAGCTGTTTTATCGGACACATCCGTCTTTTTAACTTCCTCCGACACGCCTACCTCTGACATAGCCAATACAGTTACAGCTTCCACTTCCGAAATAGACATCACACAATTTTCAAGGTTTTGGGGTTCGGCATCAGTTAATACAATAGCGGAAAAAGTTAGTCCGAAGTTTTCTTTTTCAAGCTCTTCGGCGGAAGGGACACTTTTAAATACATCTCCCAGCTCTTCAAGAGCGTTCCTAACCATATACGCCCGGGCAGATTTTAAGAGACAACCCTCTCTTAATGCTACTTGTACCTCATAGGCTCGTAATCCCTGATTGTTGGCAGCTTGTATTGCTTTAGCCTCTGTGTCATCAATTTGAAGTTCACTGGTTAAGGGCTCCGTTTTATCAACAGCCACTTGTTTTGCTTCCACCGGCAAAGGACCGCCCTTAGCAATCTGAACAAGTTTCCCTACTAGCGGCTTAATATCCAAGCTCACTTCTTCTTCACTGGCAATAGCTTCTACTAATTGTTCCAAAGTATCTACGCACTGAAACAAGATGTCAAGTATAGCTTCATTCGCCTTTAATTGTTCTTTTCTTAAAAGATCAAGAACATTTTCCATTTCATGCGTCAATTCTGCAACTAGGGTAAATCCCATAGTAGCCGACATACCTTTTATGGTATGCGCACTCCGAAAGATTTCATCAAGCAGGGATAAGTTTTCTGGTTCGTTTTCCAAGTCAAGTAAACAGCGGTTCAGCGCCTGAAGGTGCTCGCGCGATTCCTCTAAAAACATTCCCATATACTGATTTACATCCATTTTACACACCTCCGTGTTTAGTCTGCAGATTACGAATAATTTCCGAAGCAATATCGGGAAGAGGCACTACCTTGTCGATAACGCCAAGTTCAATCGCCGCCTTGGGCATTCCGAATACGACAGTTGTCGATTTGTCCTCAGCAATGGTGTAACCACCTCGCTGCTTAATTTGCTGGATACCCTTAGCACCATCCTGTCCCATTCCAGTCAATATAACCCCAGTAGCCCTCGCCCCATACACGTTAGCAACTGTTTCAAATAAAGGATTCACAGATGGGCGATGAGCTCCAATGGGAGGACTTTGATTCAGCTTAACCAGCGTCTTGGGTCCCTCTCGCTCCACAGTCATATGATAGTCACCAGGGGCAATTAAAACAGTTCCCGGCCGGATTACATCATTATGTTCCGCTTCTTTAATAGATAGATCACACAAGGAATCCAGCCGATTGGCTAACGATTTGGTAAATCCCGGTGGCATATGTTGCACTATGACCACACCACAAGGAAGATTGCCCGGCAATCGGGTTAAAAGTTCTTGAAGCGCTCTTGGGCCACCTGTTGAAGTTCCGATTGCAACAATTTGATCCCCTACGTAAGAAAAGGCTTTCAACGGCTGATAATCTTTTACTAATGGCTTTATAGTTACATATTCTTTCAGATGATTTACATCTACCTTTGACGCAGCCCGACATTTCGCAATAATTTCAGTTTTGATTGTCTCAATACTGGAAATAGCCCCGGCTGACTTTGCAACAAAATCAACAGCCCCTTTTTCTAGTGCGCGAATCGTAGCATCGGCCCCGTCTCGAGTCTGACTGCTAACCATAACTACCGGTGTTGGGTTCTCTTTCATAATAATTTCTAATGCACTTATTCCGTCTAAAACTGGCATTTCCACATCCATTGTAATTACATCTGGCTTTAGTCGCCTAACTTTATCAATAGCTTCTTGACCATTACGAGCTATATCCACCACCGTAAAATCCGGTTCAGAGGAAAACAAATCACTTAGTATTTTTCGCATAAAAGCGGAATCATCGACTATTAGTACCTTAACCACCATACCCCACCTTCGTTTCCATTTTTTATTCTAGTCGACGCTGTTGACTCTGCTTCTTAAAAATATATTTAATTATGGCCTCTCTGTCTCGTTCCTTAATAATGATGAACTTTATAGCGCTCCAGTATACGTCCAGGTCCTGCGGTTTAGTGACCCGAATAACTAATCCGACTGCCTCTACTATACCTCCTTCAGGAAAAGTAATGGTCATTTTGACTTTATCCTTTGAGAAAAGTTCCCGGCGAGTTGCTATGCATATGCCCCCACCACTAATATCCTTGGTCGAAGCTCTTAACAGTTCGCCTGGTTTACCTTCATCGTCAATGACAGATACGTCTATAGGAAGTAACGTTTTGAACCTAACAAAATCGCGTAATTGGATTTTTATCAGTTCAGTAGGCTTTTCCACAATCCACATAGGTATGGGGGAAGCAACTTTATCAACGTACTTGCAATTAAATTCCCAAACATTGGAATCTACAATCAGTCGTCCTCGAACCATGACCTTCGTGAATAGCAAAACAGGTACACCTTTATCCATTGGCATGGCTAAATATAAATATTGCTCAGTAATTTCTTCAATGCGACTGGAATAACGCGCAACACTATCGCCTTGGGTCAAAATTACTTCCAGTCGCTGATTAATTGCAAATATATTCGTTACAATGACTCTTCCCTCCTTAGAAACGCTAACTCAACCTATGCATAAACCTTTTAATAAAACCGGATATACCGGATGTTTTAACAGGTTTTCCGTATAACAAACGTTCTGCAATATATTGAATGCATCGTGCCGATATGGTATCAGGCTGAGCTAGTATTACAGGTATTTGGTTTTTTACCGCCTTAACCAGATTTTTATCTTCATAAACAAATCCAAGGTTGCCAATAGTCACTCCTAAAAACTGTTGGGCAACTTTTATTAATTTATCTGCTACCATTTCGCCTTCGTAAAATTCGTTGACCCGATTAATCACTAAATTTAAGGAGGCATTTCCATCGTAAACTTTATATACTTTCATTAGTGCATAAGCGTCGGCAATAGCCGTTGGCTCAGGTGTCGTTATAACAACCACTTCATCCGCTGCAACTACAAAGTTCATTACATTCCGATGAATACCGGCACCCGTATCTACAAGAATAATGTCAGCCCACTCATCATATTGGATAGTTTGTACAATTATCTCGTCCAGTTTTTCAGGACTGAGTTCAGCCAACTGATATATCCCCGATCCGCCTGACAAAAATTTTATACCATTAGGACCATCTGTAACCACTTGCGTTAACGGACATTTTCGGTTTAATAAATCGTATAATGTGTATTTGGGCGTACAGCCAAGAATATACTCAATATTTGCTAACCCTAAGTCCGCATCAATTACCATGACTTTTTGGCCCAACTGCGATAACGCCAATGCCAAATTTACCGTAAAGTTGGTTTTACCAACCCCGCCTTTGCCACTGGTCACCGCAATAACTCTGGCTTTAGCAACCGGCTTTTTTATAATAGCGCTTTTTAGTGTAACCTTTGCACTACGGGCTATTTCGCGTAATTTTTCCGCCTGATCTCTCATGTTAATCCCTCAGAATCATATTTGCTAACTTAACGGGATTAGCTAATTCAATATCGTCCGGAACATTCTGTCCGGTTGTAATATACGATAATGTAGCCGGAAATTGATACAAAAGGTTAAAAAGTGTGCCTAAGTTACAGGCTTCATCTACTTTGGTGAACAAAAACTTCTGTGGTGAACAGACGGCAAACTTATTAACGATTTCGAGTGCCTCAACATATTTTGTGGATATCCCCAAAACAAGGTGGGTTTCAATATAGGGATCAACCGCTAGCAATGCCTGCAACTCAGCAAGTTGATATTGATTTTTCGGACTGCGCCCTGCAGTGTCCAAAAGCACTAATTTTTTATCCCGATGCCGAAATAAAGCGGCTTTCAATTCATCAGGAGTATAAACAACATCTACCGGAATATCAATAATATCGGCATACGTTTTAAGCTGCTCAACTGCTGAGATGCGATATGTATCTGCAGTTATAAGCGCTACTTTATGCCCTTGTTTCATAGCAAAGTTTGCCGCAAGTTTCGCAATGGTTGTGGTTTTGCCTACACCTGTAGGCCCAATAAAGGCAACCGTCTTGCAGCCCATCTCTGGAAGATTGATTCCTTCAATACGCTGCAAATGATTACTCAACCGTTCTAGCAAGAGATGCTTGACTACAGAAGGGTTGCTTCCTACCAACGAATCCTCATCCGGTAGCCCTTGAATAATATTAGCTGCAATAGCAGGATCAATGTCGTTTTTGGTTAATAACTCGAACCAAGGTAAACCCCGGTTTTCCTTAGCCGGTAGCTTTGTTACAACTTGTTCAATTAATTTTCTCATATTTGAGATTTCCAGTTGTAACGCAGTTACCTTTGCATCATCATCTATTCCCCTTGGCATGGTTACAACAGGTGCTCTTTTGGGCGGTGGCACTGGGTTTGGAGCAGTTGTATCAACAGCAGCCATTACTTCCACCATTTCCTTGCCAAATAAACCAAATACTCCCCCCTTGCGAAACCTGCGGGTATGAAGGATGACAGCATCTCTCCCTAACTCACTTTTCACTTGGGCTACAGCTTCCTGCATATTGGTTGCGGTATATACCTTTACTTTCAATTTACAATTTCACCGTCCCCACAGCTTGTACCTCTATTGTAGGATCAAGTTCGGCATACGATAACACAACTAAATTCGGTGCCACACGCTCTGTCAACTTCCTAAAATATAACCGAATAGCCGGACTTGCTAATACCAACGGTGTATATCCACGATCCGATAGCTTTGGCAGTTCCTGATTAAGACTTTGAATCACCTTTTGCATCAATTGCGGTTCCAGGGCTACATAAGAACCCTGTTCCGTACGTTGTACGGCACCATTAATTGTGTTTTCCAGTTGCGGATCAATCGTCAAACAGGTAAGGACATCGTTTTGAATATACTGTCGGGATATCTGGCGGGATAAAGCTTGTCTAACATATTCGGCAAGAAATTCTACATCTTTTGTAATGGTTGCATTATCCGCGAGCGTCTCAAGAATACTAACCATATCCCGAATCGACACCCGTTCGCGTAACAGCATTGCCAATACCTTTTGAATATCACCCAAGGATAGTAATCCCGGCACCAATTCATCCACAACCGCCGGATTCGTTTGTCGAACGGAATCGATAATGGTTTGAACATCTTGCCGTCCTAGGATTTCCGCAGCATGTGCCCTAATGACTTCGGTAAGGTGAGTCGCCAAAACCGAAACCGCATCTACTACGGTATAACCGGCAAGTTCAGCACGTTCCCGGCTATACTCTTGAATCCATAAAGCCGGTAACCCAAACGCAGGTTCAATTGTATCAATACCAATTAATTCCTCCGACACCGTTCCCGGATTCATCGCCATATAGTGATCAAGTAATAATTCGCCCTTAGCCACTTCTATCCCTTTAAGTTTTATGACATATCCGTTCGGTTTTAGTTGAATATTGTCGCGAATTCTGATAGTAGGCACAACAAGACCCATTTCCAATGCACATTGCCGGCGAATCATGACAATACGATTTAATAGATCTCCCCCCTGGCTGGTATCTACAATAGGAATCAAGCTATAACCAATCTCTAATTCCATCTGATCCACTTGCAGCAAAGCAACTACGTTCTCCGGTTTTCGTACTTCTTCAATTTCTTTTTCTTCCTGCATATTAATTTCATTTTGAACTGCATTTTCCACGCTCTGCCGTAACACATAGGCAAAACCGAAACAAACCGCCCCAAGTAAAAAGAACGGTATTCCCGGCAAACCAGGTATCACAGCTAAAATAATAAGTACACTAGCCGCTATGAAAAATATTCTTGGGTTTGTAAGCAATTGCCCGGCAATATCCTTCCCAAGATTAGATTCGGAAGCAGCTCGTGTAACAACAATACCGGTTGCCGTAGAAATTAACAGCGCCGGAATCTGATTTACCAGGCCTTCACCTACAGTTAATAAAGTATAAGCATGAAGCGCTTGGGTAATATCCATATTCCTTTGTAGCATACCAATAGCAAAACCACCAACAATGTTGATGACAATGATAATAATAGCAGCGATAGCATCTCCTTTTACAAACTTACTGGCACCATCCATTGCGCCATAAAAGTCAGCTTCTCGCTGAATAGTACGTCTACGCTGCCGGGCTTCAACATCGGAAATCAGGCCCGCATTTAAATCGGCATCAATACTCATTTGTTTACCCGGCATTGCATCCAGCGTAAATCTTGCGCCAACTTCGGCAACACGTTCCGCACCGCGCGTAATAACGATAAACTGAATTATAATTAATATAACAAAAACAATGAAACCAACCAAAGGATTTCCGCCAACAACGAAGTTTCCAAAGGCAGTAATAACATCCCCGGCAAAGCCGTCCAGAAGGATTAGCCTTGTTGATGAAACATTGAGAGCCAATCGAAATAAGGTTGTGATTAATAGCAGTGACGGAAAAACCGAAAACTGCAAAGGCTCCACATTGTAAAGCGCAACCATAACGATTACCAGCGCCAATGTAATATTTAACGTCAAAAATAAGTCTAAAATCATTGACGGCAATGGAATAATCATCATCACCACAATGGTGATGACGGCAACCGCTATGAGTATATCACTATATTTTAAAAGTTTTTCAAAAGGTGACGTTTGAGTAGCCAATGCATATCGCTCCTTTTATTTATGACAGACGCTTCTTTAAACGGAACACATAAGCTAATACTTCAGCTACTGCCTGATATAATTCAGGAGGAATACTTTCACCCACATCCACGCTGGAATACAAGGTACGAGCTAGTGGCTTATTTTCTACAATCACGACTTTATTTTCTCTTGCTAACGACTTTATACGTTCAGCTAAAAAGTCCTGACCTTTCGCCACCACTTCCGGTGCAGCCATATCCTTTTCATACTTAATCGCTACCGCAAAGTGCGTCGGATTGGTTACAATCACTGTCGCTTTAGGCACTTCCTGCATCATCCGTTGCATCGCAAAAGCACGCTGACGCTCTTTTATTTTTCCTTTAATTTGAGGATTACCATCGGTTTGTTTCATTTCTTCTTTTACTTCTTGCTTCGACATTTTAATACTTTGGTTATGATCCCACCATTGATACAAATAGTCGATAGCAGCAATCACCAGAATTACCGCACCGATTTGTAAAGCTAAGTTAACAATAAGAGAAGAAATATATTTCAAGGAATCAATCAACTCAACATTTATAAGCTCAGGAATTTTACCTGCTTCATTCATAATAAATCGGAAAATAAAATAACCAATAATACCAACTTTTAAAAAAGATTTTACAAGTTCTACAAGGGATCGTTTCGAAAACAGCTTACCCATACCTGCAATAGGGTTAATTCTGCTAAACTGGGGCATTAGAGCTTCCGTTGAAAAAACGAACCCTACCTGAATTAGACTGACCATCACCGAAATCACTAATATAATCAACATAATCGGCATTGCCGTTTTCAAAAATACCATAATAAATTGAATTAATATTACCTGCACACTGTCGATGGTAAAATCCGTCGTGGAAAACCCGCCAAACATGCCCCTCATAAATGCGGTAATCTCAGTATAAATATAAGAGCCGATAAACTTTAACGCCAAAAAAGAAGCTAGTATTACGAACGCAGAATTAATTTCGGCACTTTTAGCTACTTGCCCCTTTTGTCGCGATTCCTCTTTTCGCTTCGGAGTAGCCTCTTCTGTTTTTTCCTGGCTAAAACGTTGGAGGTCAAAGTCGGTAAAACCATAGGATTTACCCTTCCGGCTGGAACAGGTACAGGAGTTTATAAACATCCTCATACATAACATGAAACCCCACCCCCAAAAAGCCTAAATAGAAGGGCAATGCAATCATCAGAACAAAAGTACCTATTGCAATTTTTCCCGGAACCCCTACCACAAAAATATTCATTTGAGGCATAGTGCGCGCCAGGATGCCCAGAGCCACATCCGTCATAACCAGCGCAGCAAGAATGGGAACACTGATTTTAAATGCAATAATGAAAGTAGAAACGAACAAATCTACCATAAATGGAGTAAGTTCTACCATAAAAGCGCCCTTAGTAACCGGTATCGTTTTAAAACTGGAAAACAGGGCGGACAATAACATATGATGTCCATTGGTTAATAACAGCACCAACATGGCCAGGATATACTGAAAGTTTCCTAACAACGGAATTTGCTGCCCCTGCTGAGGGTCAAAGATATTGACAATGCCATAGCCAATCTGCAAATCCATGATATGTCCGCCCATTTGAACGGCGTACATAATAAAGGAACTGACATATCCCAAAATAAGCCCTATTAAAAACTCACGGGCAACCAAGAATACGTAGGGAAATAGCGTCTCTGGAATTGCTGTATCCGCAGAATAAATAAGAGGTAATAATAGCACGGAGAACAATAAGGAACATCCAGCTTTTACATAAACCGGAATATTCCGACTACCCAAAAAGGGCATACTGGTAAAAACGCCACTAATACGTGCAAAAATTAATAAGAAAAAACCCGTATGATTCAAGAGCTCTGATAAAATATCCAAGCGTCAAAACCACCTTGTTAATGTATCATCTGCGGTATCATCATAAACAGATCTTTTGTATACGATACTAACAGACTTAACATCCATGGCCCGAAGAATACCATCGCCGCAAAAACGGCGATGATCTTGGGAATAAAGCTTAGTGTCTGTTCTTGAATCTGGGTTGTGGCTTGAAATATACTAACTAATATTCCTACCAAGAGTCCCAGCCCCAACATAGGGGCTGAAATCAGCATAACCATTAATAACGCATCACGACCAATCTGTAAAGCCAGATCGCTAGACATCGTTACCCCCCTCTAGTTAAAGCTGGCTACTAATGACCGAATCACTAAATGCCAGCCATCAACCAGAATAAATAGTAATATTTTAAATGGTAAGGAAATCATGACAGGCGGAAGCATCATCATACCCATAGACATCAGCGTACTAGCTACCACCATATCGATAACAATAAACGGAATATAAATCAAAAAACCAATTTGAAACGCCGTTTTGAGTTCACTAATAACAAAAGCCGGAATTAATGTTGTAGTGGCTACATCCTCCTGTGAATTAGGCCTCGGCATTTCTGACAGATTAACAAATAACGCTAAGTCATTTTCTCGAGTTTGCTTAAACATAAATTCCCGCATGGGTTTCATAGCCTCTGTAATCGCTTCTTCTTGGCTTAGCTTCCCTTCCAGATATGGCTGCAAGCCATTACTATTGACCTGCGACACATAGGGGGACATAGTAAAGAAAGTCAGAAACAGGGATAAACCCACAAGCACCTGATTCGGCGGCATTTGCTGCGTGCCAAGGGCACTTCGCAAAAATGACAATACCACTATAATCCTGGTGAAAGACGTCATCATGATAAGTATAGACGGCGCCAACGTCAGGACGGTCAGGACAAACAGTATCTGCAAACTCAAAGCAACATCTTTAGGGTTATTTGCGGCTTCGACTCCAACGTTGATGCTGGGAATCGGAATGAGTGGTGCCGCATATGCGGTTACTGAAGTGAAAAACCATCCGGCTAGCAAGAAAAATATCACGAATTTTAGTTTACGCAGAAGCACTGCCTAACCTCTTCTCCAATTTATTTATCTTTCCGGCCGTAATTGCCAAATACTCCAGGGAATTTGTTGGACAATTGCTGTAAGGATGCGATTTGCTTTTGAAAAACCATATCAAAAGGGGCTACAGCTTCTGTTGTCTGCATAACCTTAAGTTTTTCAATCTGTTCTGCATCAGTAATTTCTTGCAGTAAATTGATGTTATGATCGGTAACCCCAAGTACTAAAAAGCATCCAGCAACCTCCACTACTTGAACCGACTTGTTTTGCCCCATTGCGATACTGACACAAATTTTATTGTCCCCTTGCAATGCGGTATGGCCCATTTTCTTTCCTAAAACCCGGGAAGTACCATAGGCCATAGCAAGTACAGCGCCAAACATAATAAATAAGGTAAAAAGATAGGCAAGCGTTGAAAGCCAAGAGGCTCCGGCAGGCTCAGGTTCCTTATAGGCAAGATATCCACCTGATGGTTCCGCAGCTACTGCCACGGCAGCAGCTGCCACTATAGCCAAAAGCACAAATAATGAAGCCAACTGCCTATACTGATCTTTTTTCATGGTTTTAACCGACAACTTTTCGGATAGCTTCCAACACCCGATCCGGTTGGAAAGGCTTAACAATGAAATCTTTCGCACCGGATTGTATTGCTTCAATAACCATAGCCTGTTGTCCCATTGCACTACACATAATTACTTTAGCATTAGGATCGATGTTCTTAATATTCTTTACTGCAGTGATTCCATCCATTTCCGGCATGGTAATATCCATCGTAGTAAGATCAGGGCGTAATTCCTGCCACTTTTCCACGGCTTTGGCTCCATTTTCAGCTTCACCTACTACTTCAAACCCATTCTTTGTTAAAATATCCTTGATCATCATCCTCATAAATGCTGCATCATCAACAATCAAGACTTTAGTCGCCATGTAATTAATCTCTCCTATCATTTGTTTATTGATATTGTAGCGCAGTCCGGTCAATTTGACCGATAATCTCAGTTACTCTAACCCCGAAGTTTTCGTCGATGACAACAACCTCACCTTTTGCAATAAGTTTACCGTTTGCCAGTATATCAACAGGCTCACCAGCAAGCTTATCCAATTCCACAACCGAGCCAGGACTTAATTCAAGAATATCACGAATCAGTTTCCTTGTACGTCCTAATTCAACAGTAACTTGGAGCGGCACATCCATAAGCAAGCTTATATTGGGATCAATTCCAGGAATGTTCCCTGGCGTAAAGGCAGCAAATTGAGCAGGCTGCACAGTTACATTGCTCTGGTTCTGAACATACCCTGAAGGCTGCGCCGCCACCATAGGCTGAGGTACAGGTACAGGACGTGGAGCCGGAGGCGGCATTTGCACTTGTGCCGCCGGAGGTGACGTGGGTGCCGCGGGTGCAGGAGCAGCACTCTCTTCCTCTACTTTACTAAACAGATTACCTACGACCTCTTTCACTACCGGGATGGAAAGAATCTGCATGATCTCACTATCAATAAGGTCTTCGACTTCCATCCTGAAGGATACCTGAGCTACTGGCTCATCTTTTGATGGAAAACTTTCAATATCGGTATCAACCGAAAAGTCCATGATATTGCAACGTGGCGGAGCAATATCAATTTTTTTCTTGAAAATAGTTGACATGGAGGTTGCCACAGCCCCCATCATTTGATTCATTGCTTCCGAAACAGCACTCATATACAATTCATTTAATTCTGTAGGTGGATTAGTTCCATCTCCCCCCATCATTAAATCAGCAATGATAAGTGCATCCTGCGAACGCATCGCCAAAAGATTTGAACCGCTTAAACCCGCCGTATAACCTACTTCAATGACAAGATACGGCAGAGGATACTGATGTTTAATTTCGTTTAAATTAGTAATAGTTACTTTGGGAGTAGTAATTGAAACACGCCGGGAAAGCAAAATGGATAGAGTGGTTGCCGCACTTCCCATAGAAATATTGCCAATCTCACCCATGGCGTCTTTTTCTATGTCAGTAATAGGTTCTTCTTGTGGTGCGGCTGACGGCTCACCGCGAAGCAGTGCATCAATTTCTTCCTGTGAAAGAAAACCGCTATTCATCGCCATCCTCTCCTTTCGCAATAATTTGGCTAATCTGTACCGCCAATTTTTTCCCAGATCGCCCGGGTTTGCATTTGAATTTCGCGTTTGTACCGATGATAACATCCAAATCTACATCTGTTTTGGTTTCTAGCTGCAACACGTCGCCCACCGCTAAGTTCAAAAGTTCATGTACATTAACCGTTATATTGCCGAGCTCTACTATAACCGGAATCAACGATCGTTCAATTTTTTTCTGCAGGGTATTTATTGATTCATCAGAGGATTGCTTAGCCACCGATGAGGCAACCCAGTAAGTAGTGGACAACTTAGACATAATCGGTTCCAGTACCAGATAGGGAATACAGATGTTTATCAAGCCTTCCGCTTGACCAATTTTGGTTTGAAGAGTGACAATAACCACCATATCATTAGGCGGAACAATCTGCGTAAATTGAGGGTTTGTTTCAATAATTTCCAATTTAGTATCAAGATTGATGAATTGTTTCCAAGCCTCCTCAAAGCTTTCCAAAGTCTTGGAAATCACTTTTCTCACTATTGCTTCTTCAATATCGGTTAAGGATCGTGTTTTAGCCGGAGGATTTCCTTGCCCCCCAAACAGGCGGTCAATAATGGAAAAAACAATATTAGGATTTACTTCTAAAAGCACGGTACCCTTAAGAGGCCTCATTTGAAATATGCTGATAACACTAGGATTCGGCAGTGACCGGATAAACTCTTCATAGGTTAACTGATCAACCGAGACCACATTAATGTGGACAAAAGAGCGTAAAAGGGCCGCTAAATAGCTGTTAAGTAGCCTAGCAAAATTTTCATGCAGCATGTACAACGTCCGGATTTGATCTTTAGAAAACTTATCGGGACGTTTAAAATCATATAACTTTATCTTTTTCTGGTTCTGCTCAACCTTCATATCCTCGGCTGATACAATACCAGTTGAGAGCGCCGATAGAAGCTCATCTATTTCTGACTGAGATAACACATCAGGGCCCGCCAAAAAATCCCCCCCCTTTCACGCAACCGCGACTATTGCAAAACGAAGTTGGTGATATATACGTTTAATACCACATCTTTTCCTAATGCTTTATTTACTTCGTTTTTAATAAGCTCTTTGAGGTGTTCTTGCTTAGCAGGCTCAAAATCCTCAAGTTTTTGTGAACGCAAACTGTAGATTACTGTATCCTGTATTTTAATTTCCTCAGGGGACTGCGTTTTTCCTCCCGATTCTTGTTCTTTCTTGTCAGATTTTATTTCCAATGACACTCCTATTTTTAGATATCGCCCGCTATTTAGTCCTCCGATATTAATAATAATTCCATCTTTGCCGTCGCCAACTTTCATCAGAGTCCCTGTTTCCTGTATTACGGCCCTATCTTGGCGCTCACCGGCAAATTTAGTCACAACATAGTAGGAAATCCCACCGGCTAATGCGCAGCAAATTACTAAAATTACTGCAATTATCATTATTGGAAACCCTTTTTTTTCTTCTTTCTCGGCCATATCCGTACCTCCTCTTAATTACCGTCCAAACAGTTTCTAGCCATAATTAGGTATATGGCATTACTTACTTTTCTTAGCGCGGTCACTAGGCGCAAGAAAGGCTTCGAGTTTTTCCTCAACAATGCGCGGATTATCCCCGGCCTGAACAGAAAGAATGCCTTCTAAGGCTATTTCATATACAACAATTTGGGCTGCACTGCGGTTTTTCAGTTTAGCACTTATTGGCAAGAAGAAAATGTTGGCGCTGAAAATACCATACAGCGTTGCCAGAAACGCCGTAGCAATCGCGGGGCCAAGCGCGTCCGTATCCTTTAAATTCCCAAGTACATGTACTAAGCCCATTACAGTACCAATAATCCCCATGGTAGGAGCATAGCCCCCAGCCGCATCAAAAATACTGGCGCATTTTTGATGGCGCTCTTGTATAAAAGCTAATTCGGTTTCCATAATGTTGCGTACTAACTCGGCATCTGTTCCATCAATAACAAGCTGCATACCTTTACGCAGGAACTTATCTTCAACCAAAGACAAATCATCCTCAAGGGCAAGCAGACCTTCCCGCCGTGCTGTTTCAGCAAAACTTACTAATCGTTTAATTAATGACGACGTATCTATGTCCTCTTCAAAAAAAGCAATACGTAGTAACTTCGGAATATTTTTTAAGTCCTTTAAAGTAAAGCCGATAGCTGTCGCTCCGAAAGTTCCACCAAAAATTATAATAAATGCCGGTAGACTGACTAAACTGGAAAGATGCCCACCTTCTACCAGCACACCGACAAGTAGAGCGCCAATACCTATAATTAAGCCTAACGCAGTAACAAAATCCATACCACTACCTCACTTTATCGCAAATTTCGGTAGAGGGCTCTACGATAGTCCATAACTAGACGAACAACCTCATCCATTGACTCACATACAATCAATTTCTTACCGCTGGTTAACGTAATAACAGTATCCGGAGTTTCTTCTATCGTTTCAATCAAATCGGCATTCACAACAAATTCATGATCACTGTTTTTAAATTTTGTAAGTTTTATCATACAAGAACCTCCCTCATTTGGGAGCACTGGGGGAAAGCCCTCCCCCAGCCCCAAATTAAAATTAATTACCGTTTTAAGTTAGCAAGATCTTGAAGCATTTCATCAGTAACTGTAATAATTTTCGAGTTAGCCTGGAAACCACGTTGAGTAATAATCATACTACTAAACTCGTTTGCCAAGTCGACATTCGACATTTCGAGCGTACCCGGGCTGAAAGAACCCCGGCCGCCTACGCCACCCTGATCAATAGCGGCAACACCCGAGTTGCTTGATTCAACAAACATATTGCTGCCCACTTTGGTTAATCCTCCCGGATTTTCAAAGAGCGCCAGGGCCACCTTGCCCAACACCTGACTTTGACCATTGTCAAAACGTCCCATAATGCTACCGTTCGGATCAATCGATACATTTTGCATCGTACCCGATTTATAGCCATCGGAATCACCCACTAAGGTTGCGTCTCCTGCGAATTGAGTCAAGCCCGAAAAATCAGGCGCTACCGTAACAGCCGCTCCAGGGCTGCCAGGCGCTGCCGGAGTAACCACAAAGCCTACAGGAGCGGCAGCACCGGCGGCATTCGCCGTCGTGATTGAGCCGTCTGGATTAAAGGTAACCGTGTATGGACCGCCGGTTACGGTAGAAGTAGCATCACCGGCTGCAACAGCCATACTCCACGTGTCGATACCGGACTTTGTAAAGTTGCAGCTAACATTATGCGCACCGCCATTGGTATCGTACACAGTAACTGTTTTAGACATAGATTTGCCTATTTCTGCCGACGCATCAAGATTTTTGGTAAAGGTCGCTTTTGAAGTCGGCTTAGGAGCCATAGCCGAACCTACCGGCACCTTAAGGTCACCTAACTGCGTTCCAACGACACCGCTTGTTGCTTTATATCCCATAACTTTAAAACCGGTACCGGGAACAAGGAAGTTACCTTGCTTATCAAAATCAAAATTTCCGGCACGAGTGTATATATTATTACCTGACGCATCTTTAAGAACAAAGAAGCCTTGTCCCTGTATGGACAAATCCGTCAATTTTCCAGTAGGCTGAAAACTACCGTCTGTAAAAATGGTATCAATACTAGCCAACCCAACGCCCAAACCAACCTGCATGGGGTTAGTGCCACCCTTATTTCCCTGAGCGGAAGACGCGCCCTGCAGCGTTTGGCTGAGAACATCCTGGAAATTTACCCGGCTGGTTTTAAATCCAACCGTATTTACATTGGCAATATTATTGCCGATTACATCCATACGGGTCTGATGATTTTTAAGACCGGACACACCGGCGAACAATGAACGCATCATAACTTTTTGACCTCCTAAATAATAAACTTTTGCAGGCAAGGGCTGCCTCAGTCAATCAGCAGCCAGGGCTTCCTTAGAGGTCCAGCCCTACACAATTACCGCACTGTCAATATTAGTAAACACATTGTCTTTAACGCTAGCGCCATCCATGGCGGTAATAACCGTGCGATTTTTTACACTGACCAGCAACGCTAAATTATCCATAAGTATCAGCGAATCCCTCGCTCCTTTTTGCGCCGCTTTTTCCACTGCACTATTGAGTTTCGCCAAGTCGGTTTTGTTAAGCGAAATATTACGATTCGCTAATCGTTCTATCGCATGTTGGGAAAACTTTAACCCTGACAATTCCTGCGTCAAAACCTGACTAAAAGGCTGATCCACTGCAGCAGGCTTAGTACTATTTGCTGTTTTAGGAGCGAAGTTTGGCTTGCCTATGGGTATAACCGGTTGCTGAGGATAAAAAATTCGATTATCGGCCATAACCCATTCCTCCTATTTGGTTTTCATTTCTACCGGCTGTACTGCCTCTTGTTTCGGCTTAGCCTTACTTAGGTCTTTAGCTGCTTCGACCGATACGGTCGCATTTTGTACCCCCTGAATTTTAGCTAATTCAATAACGTTTCCTTCAACAATGAGTTTTTCTGCCCCATTAACGGATCTTACATCGAGAACTTTTCCAGTAGCAGGAGCACCTGAAATGCTACCCCAAGTAACTTTTTGCCCAATCAAATCGCGGGTATTATCCGGTTTAGTACCCAATATACTCTTTGCGTCAATCTCGAGGCTGTCCATTTCCAGTTGTGGCTGTCCGTCAACAACCTTCACGGATTTTACAGCACCACTAGATACACTGCCATCGTCAGCAGCCCAATTAACCGTCTTACCGATTAAATTCGTAGCCTGATTTAATAATGACGTAGTGTTAAGATTGTGCATTTGTTCTAAGCTGGAGAATTGAGCCATCTGGGATACAAATTGCGTATCATCCATAGGCTTAAGAGGATCTTGATATCTAAGCTGCGTAACCAGCAATTTTAAGAAATCGTCTTTGCCCATTTCTTCCGATTTCTTAGATCGGGTCGGTTGCCCTTGCGAAACTTGATTAGCCATACTAACAGTAGTTTGACTTTGCACCATTACTACTCACCTCCTTTTTCTTAGATTCGATAATCAACGCCTTCTTCCGTCGGCGTCATGAGCGACACTTTATCAGCTGCGGCAAGAAAATCCTGGCTGTCTGCGGAACCTGTTCGACGTTTACGATTTTCCTGATAGTGCTGTTGTTGTTGCTGTGGCTCTCCAAACGACTGGTTTAGCGAGGCGTATACACCCACTTGATCAACCTTTAACCCTTGATTAGCCAGTTCCTGACGCAGTTGCGGCAGCGAGGATTCAATAGCATTGCGAACCTCTGCATGATTAGTTAAGAAAGAGGCGCTTACTGCTCCATTTTCCACCACAATTTTCAAAGTCAGTTCCCCTAAATGTTCCGGCTTCAGCTTTATAATCATCTCCGAATTTGTAGGACGGCTAATTACTTTGGCCTGCTCAACAATTTGCCCGGCAACATTATACGGATCATTAACCGAAACTGTCTTTACGTCCGGAACTGCTGCACCGGTTGACTCAGCTTTTGTTACATGTTGATTTAATACACTGCTAAACGCAGCAGGCTGGATAGTATCATCGATTATTTTCGCGCTCGTCTCTTCCTTTTTAGTAAACAAGCCTGAGCTAATATCGCCGCTTCCACTATTTTCTGTTTGAATCGGCAGTACAAGCCCCTCTGCATCTAACGGAGTTGCTTCAATAGGCATTTGCTGGTTGATTGCATTCTGAACACTCGCAGCATTTTCGCCTACAACATTTCCCGCAACTTGCTCTGTCAAATGATCCGCCAAAGGTCCGGCTATCGGAAATATATCCTGCCGCAACACGCTGACTTTGACTTTTTCCGCAGGCATTGGTACACCTTTTTGCGATACATTCTGCTGTTCAGGCAAAACCGGTAAATCAGCTTCCATCAGCTCCACCACTTCTGCAATACCTTGAGTTACTGGCTGCCCAAGTACAGGTACTTTACTGTCTTTTGTTACTTCAGCCCCCATAACACCGGAACTCTGAACCGGTTGCTGAGTGGTAAGAGATGCAATAGTATTTGGTGAAAACGTCGTTACAGTCAGATTATCTAGCGGCAGGTTAGGCATGCCGGTACCCGTGAGTACCTCTTGTGCAAGCGGATTAGGAATAGTAACTGCCGGAGCTTTCAGGGGGTTACCGACGCCGGAAGTTTTGCCGAGTGTATCGGTTATTGCTGTAACAGATTGACTGGGAACTCCGTCTCCGCCTTGCCCTTGCATCGTCATGAGTGCAGGCGGCAACCAACCGGCAAGTCCCGCCGCCATACTCAAACCGTTTTGCGGAATATCGGCTGGAGAATCTGCCTTTTCCTGACCCGGCCCCGCTTGACTAATAACAAGATCTTTCTTTGATGTCAAGCCATCGGAATTTAAAGAATCCGATAACACACTGGCAAACGCATCCCCTTTGGATTGGTTTGAGTTATTATCCCTTTTTGCTTGCTTGCCTACGGACTTTACAGCTTGGTTGGGAACCATACTATCGGGCTGTTGCACTGGCATACTCATCGTAATCATTTTCTTTCACCTCCTTTCAATAGCTTTCTATACTAATAAGGTATTATTTACCTTTTAGCATACTCCTGGTAATATCGGCAGCTCTTTGCGAATCCATTTTCGCCAAAATTTGCGCGACCTGTTCTTCTTCCATTCTGTTAAATACTGCAACAACTGTCATAGTATCCAACTGATTAATAATAGGAACAGCCTCATCCGGTTTCATAGACCCTAATAGGCGAGCTGTTTTTGACGTCCGTTTGGCTTCCTCTTGTTTAGCCTTTTCCATAATTTTGGCCATTTCTTCCGCGTTAGTTATCGGGATCTGCGACTGAGCTGCCTGCGGCGTTTGAACAGGCTGCATAGCAGTCGTTTCCGGAATTTGCGGCACAACAGGATTGTCCGCCTTGGGAAGTTCATTGGGCTGCTGAACCTCATCTCCATCCGTCATTTCAAAATTCGTAGCCGGCTTGGAAAAATATTTTCCCACTATCGGATAATCATACAACTTATGGTTTTGCACAAACCTATCTGTATCAATAAAACCAAGGTAAAATCCAGCACCAATTCCTAGACCCAAAAGAAGAAGAATGACTACAAAAATCGCCAATGTCTTTAGCCACCGCCGTTTTTTTCGCGGTACTTCTTCAACAACCGGCTCATTTACCGGAGGTTTTTTTTTGTTAACCATAGATCAATGCCTACCTTCATCAAAAGTGCCAAAGGATTTTACTCAAACATCGGTATCCAAAACCCTATGCACATACTCTTGCGTTTCCCTGTAAGGCGGGACCCCCCCGTAGCGTTTAACAGCTTCAGGGCCTGCATTATAGGCGGCCACCGCTTTGGTTGTATCTCCATTAAAGGTAGTAAGAAGCTGTTTGAGATACCGTACGCCACCCTCGATATTTTCTTTGGGATCACGAATATTGTTTACGCCTAACCCAGCCGCTGTTTCCGGCATAAGCTGCATAACGCCCGTCGCTCCAACCGCTGAAACCGCATTAGGATTAAATCCTGATTCAGCAGCCGCCACACCCAAGGCCAGCTTGGGATCAACATTATACTTAAGCGCCGTATTCCTTACAAGATCAGGAATATCTCCAGTAGCTTGTGTCGTTTGCCCGGAAGCACCCTGCGTTTTTTCCAATGTTGCCGCAAATGAATCCGGGCCAGCTGGCTGGTTCGGTTGAAATCGATTTTGTATTTCTGTTATCCTGCTAACTACTCTTTGAATACCTTCCATGTAACGCACCCTCACTTGTTGCGGGAATATACTTGCAATCCCTGTTCATCAATAACTCGCTGTTCTTCAGCTAAACATTCAGCCTGATATTCTGCCAGTCGCTTCTCCCGCAATTTTTCAACAAGCTTTCGAGCTTTTACTGCTTGCTCTAATAACACGAGACGTTGCTGAAATTGTTTATTAGCCATATCTACACAGCTGTGTTGGTCAATAATATCCTCTTTTAATTTATCGTTATAATAATGAAAAACATTAAGAATGGAAACACTGATCTTATCCCGCTGTTTGCTGCGGTACTCATTGATATGCGCAGTAAGTTTATCGTTCAATAAAGCCAGCCGCTCTTTTTCCGTCTTGACTTTTGCCGAAGCTTCCGCCAGTTTAATTTGCATTTCTTCCTCTTCAATCCGGCGCACTTTGAGCAGCGTTTCCAGACTAAAATGAAAAGCTTGCATGACATTCTCCTAGCAGCTAGCCGGAAAAGGCTAGCAATCGTTGACTAGTCTCGGAAAAGTCGGTATGTTCATCAACTTGCTGCTGCAAGAAACCTCGAATATCGTCGATAAGAGCGACAGCCTGGTCTATTCTTTCATTGCTCCCCGCTAGATATGCCCCTATATTTATCAAATCTTCGGACTCGCGATACACGGCCATTAAGGAACGAAGTTTCTGCGCCGCAGTCCAATGGTCTCTGTCAGCAACTTCCATCATCAAACGGCTTACACTACTCAATATATCAATCGCTGGAAAATGATTCTGGTCCGCCAGTTTTCGCGCCAAAATAATATGCCCGTCAAGAATACTTCTGGCAGCATCGGCAATTGGTTCATTCATGTCATCTCCATCAACAAGAACTGTATAAATACCGGTAATTGAGCCAACGTCTGCCGGTCCGGTACGTTCCAAAAGTTTTGGCAGTAATGCAAATACAGACGGTGTATATCCACGAGTGGCAGGCGGTTCTCCCACAGTCAGACCAATTTCTCTTTGGGCGGCTGCAAACCGGGTGACCGAGTCCATCATCATCATTACATTCCGTCCTTGGTCACGAAAATACTCAGCAATAGCCGTGGCCGTCATAGCTCCTTTTAGCCTTAGAAGTGCAGGCTGATCGGAAGTCGCAACCACGACGACGGACCGTTTCAGACCTTCTTCCCCAAGGTCACGCTCAATAAATTCCCTCACTTCGCGTCCGCGTTCCCCAATAAGAGCAATTACGTTAATATCGGCTTCCGTGTTGCGGGCAATCATACCCAAAAGTGTACTTTTACCGACACCACTGCCCGCCATAATGCCAACACGCTGACCGCGTCCCAGGGTCAAAAGCCCATCAATAGCGCGAACACCTACCGAAATCTTTTCGCTAATTCTTCGCCGGACCAAAGGAGAAGGCGGCGTATTATGAAGTGGGTACTCATCGTGACACGTAAGTGGTCCTTTACCATCTATAGGACGGCCCAATCCGTCGAGAACCCTTCCTAAAAGGGATTTACCAACCTTAACCTTAAGGGTACACTGGGCGGAAACAACCTTGGCTCCCGGACCAATGCCCTGCATCTCTCCCAGAGGCATAAGCAACACTGAATTTTGTCGAAAACCAACCACTTCTGCTGGCAATAAGCCACTTCCAAACGGACATTCAATAAAGCACAAATCGCCAAGAGATACCCTCGGCCCTATGGATTCAATTAACAGCCCGATAATCTGGCTAACCTTGCCGACTTGACGCAAGGAATCTGTTGAGTGTATTGCCGCCAGATATTTTTCACTGTTAAAACAACTCATAGCGCAACCCCTTTGAGTGCTGCTTTTACTGTTTCAAACTGACTGTCGATGCGTGCATCTACATTTCCATAAGGAGTTTCGATAAAAACGTCACCAATTTTCAGGGTTTCATCTGCTTGGACAGTAACAGTTGCATGCCCGGATAAGTAGGAAACCAACTCCGACTTAGCTTCTAGAACCAGTCCATACTTTTCTGGATGCACCCGAATAGTAATTTTGTCCTGATCTCGAACTTTATCCATAGCCGCTTTGAGTATAGGTAAAATTACTAATTCATTTTCCTGGATTTCACGGAACAATATCTTTTCAGCAACAGCAAGAGAAATTTCAATAATTTGCTCTTGAGCTTCCTCCATAGTACGTTCCGCCTCTTCTGCAGCCAATTCCAGCGTTGCCTGAGCCTGCTCAACCGACTCATTCAAGGTCTGCTGGAGTTTTTGCTGCGCAGACGCCTCTCCTTCGGAAAACCCTTCCTGATGCCCATCTTGATACCCTGACTCACTAGCCTTTTGGCACAGCTCGTCCGCTCTGGACTTAGCCTCAGCAATAATCCTCTCAGCTTCTTCATGAGCCGACTGCATTATCCGCTCAGCTTCTTGCCTGGCTTCATCAAGATACTCTCTAGCTTTCTGCTCTGCGTCCAGCTTGATAGACTCAGTTATCGTATCTTTTTTAATTTCGGGCATTTTTTTCTCAATTACGGTACAGTGAGGCGGTGCTTTTACAACATAAGGAGTATCATGCACCGCTACGCATTTGATAATCCTAGACAATAACCTCGTCTCCTTTGCCACGAGAAACTATAATTTCGCCTGATTCTTCGAGGCGGCGGATAACATTGACCACTTTTTGTTGCGATTCTTCGACATCGCGAATTCGGACAGGACCCATATATTGTAATTCTTCGCGAAGCATTTCGGCTGCGCGTTTGGACATATTTTTGTAAATTTTTTCTGCCACTTCACTGGAAGAAGCTTTAAGTGCCAAGGCAAGATCTTTGGAATCAATTTCCCTAAGCACAGTTTGAAGGGAACGATCGTCGAGAAGAACAATATCTTCGAAAACAAACATTCTCTTCTTAATTTCCTCAGCCAGTTCAGGGTTCTGAATTTCAAGATTTTCAATGATTGTCCGCTCGGTAGTACGGTCAACCCGATTGAGTACTTCAACAATGGAATCAACGCCACCGGCAGCAGTAAAGTCTTGCGTAACCAGAGATGACAATTTGCGTTCCAAGATACGCTCTACATCTTTTAAAATATCCGGAGACGTTCTATCCATCTGCGCAATCCGGTTTGCCACGTCTACCTGTCGATCCGGCGGCAGCGCGGATATAATCTGTGCCGACTGCTCCGGTTGTAAATAAGCCATAATTAAAGCTATTGTTTGCGGATGTTCATTCTGGATAAAATTCAATAGCTGCGCCGGATCAGTTTTGCGTGCAAAATCGAAAGGTCTGATCTGCAAACTAGATGTCAGGCGATTTATAATCATCACTGCTTTTTCAGTTCCAAGCGCTTTTTCGATAATTTCCCGGGCATAATCTATGCCACCCGTAGAAATGTACTCCTTAGCCATGCACATTTGGTGAAATTCATTTAGCACCTGATCCTTTTGTTCCTGAGAAACTTTGCGCTGATTGGCAATTTCCAGGGTAAGCTTTTCAATTTCATCTTCTCGTAAATGCTTGAAAACCTGAGCAGCTGTATCAGGACCTAAAGAAATAAGCAATATGGCGGCTTTTTGCTTTCCATTAATTTCACTACTTTGAAGCATGTTGTCCCCCTTTGGGCTACTCCTCATTTATCCACGTTCTAATTAATTGAGCAACCTCTTCCGGCCTGGATTTAGCAAATTTCATAATAGCTTCCCGCTGTGACAAACGCTCTGCTTCTTCCTCAGATACCTCGTTCGCCGCTGCCTCTTCTTCTTCACCTTCCATTTGCTGCGCCTCTAACTCCAGCAGAGCCGCTTCCTCTTCGGCCTGACGCCGACGTTGCAAATAGGAACGAAGGAGATACAAAATAGCGATTACAGCAATAGCCGCTGCCCCATATTTAAACCACAGTTCCCTGGTTTTTTGAGCTTGCTCTGCTTGTTCCTCCTGACGCAATTTGTCAGCAACTTCCGTGCTGAACGCAATGCTTTCAACAGAAACCACATCACCTCTGGCCGGATTAGCCCCTACAGCAGACGCTACCGTTTTCGCTATACTATCCTGCTGTGTTTTATCCAAGCTACCATCAACCAACACCGAAACGGTTAATCTTTTAATTCCTCCCGGTGCTACAACCGTCTTTTCTTTTGTTTCATTTATTTCATAATTGCGGGTTGCTTCTTTTTTCTCATAACTGGATTGACTATTATTGCTAGTTACATATCCCGGAATATTAGAAGTCGTTCCCGGCACACCGCCCGGCTGGCCATTCGTGCCTTTATAACTTTCATTCGCTGTTTGCTCACTTCGAACAATACCTTTGTCATCGACCACCGGTTCAAACACTTGCTTATCTACTGTTCTTTGATCAAACGTTAATTCTACACTTACCCTTACTGCGGCCTTACCCGGTCCTAATACCTGTTCCAGCAGCGACTGGGTGTTTTTCTGCAAATTTTCTTGTATTTTTTTAGTTAGTTCAATTTGTGTCAATGTCTCGGTATTGGCCGTTTGCTCACTATCTTGGTCATTCAGTACTCTTGCAAAATTGTCAATAACCGTTATGTTTTCTGGCTTTAACCCCTGTATGCTATGGGCAACCAAGTTAACAATGCCTTTAACCTGGGCTTTTGATAATTCCGCAGACGGCCGCAGCTTAACCATAATCGAAGCCGTTGCCGCTTTTTCATTCTTTTTGTATAAACTGTCTTCAGGCAAAACTATATGCACTCGCGCTTTTTCTACTTCCGCCATTTGCTCAATGGTGCGAGTTAGTTCCCCTTGAAGCGCCTGCAAATAATACACCTTGTTCTGAAAATCAGTTGCACCAAACTTATTTTGATCAAAAATTTCAAACCCTTTACTGCCTTTAGGTAATCCTTGACTTGCCAAATCCAATCTTGCCTGATATACATCTTTCGAAGATACCATAATGGCAGTACCGTTGTTGCCTAGTTCATAGGCTACTTTCATTTCTTTCAATTTAGCTGCAACTTCACCTGCGTCTTTAGCATCTAACCCTGTAAACAACGGAACATATTCAGTACGTGTTCCCCACCAAAAGCTCCAGCCAATCACAGCTAAAAACACCAGTACGGCGGAAGCCATTATGATATAGCGTTGTTTATTATTGAGGTTTTTCCATAGTCGCAGCATCTGTTCGTGCCATTCGGCCATTCTCACACCTCTTTAAGCCACAAATGATACACAATCCAACTATAGACATTACACCTGCATGCGCATGATTTCCTGATATGCATCAACAACCTTGTTACGAACCTGCATGGTCAGTTGCAGAGCAAGTGTCGCTTTTTCAGAGGCGATAACAACTTCAGAAATGTCTTGGATTTTTCCGGTGGCCAAATTATTTGAAGCCTGCTTAGCGTCTTGCTGGGCCTTATTTACATCATTTAAGGCCTGAGTTAAAAACTCGCCGAAATTCTTCTCACCGCTAGCCGGAGAAACCGAAGGGCTTTCAACTGTTTTTAATGGATTTACCGGCATAAGTTTCAACGGTGCAATTACCACAATTTCGCCCCTCCTTAACCGCCAATTTCAAGAGCCTTTAGCGCCATGTTTTTAGCGGCATTCACCGCCGTAACATTAGCCTCATACGCCCTCGTTGCGGTAATCATATCAACCATCTCCGCAACAACATTGACATTTGGCATATCCACATAGCCGTCTTGGTTTGCATCGGGGTGATTAGGGTCATATACTTTTCTAAGAGGTGACTCATCTTTAATGATGCCCACCACTCTTACCCCATTACCTGCCGATTCCAGGTTGTGAGCTAATATTTGGTTAAACGGAGAGTTTTCCGTCCTAGACTGAAAAACTACCATTTGCCGCCGATAAGCTCCTCCTTGCGCTGTGCGTGTCGTATTAGCATTCGCAATATTATTTGAGATAACATCCATCCGTAATCGTTCGGCAGTCATTCCGGATGCCGCAGCGTCAATTCCACCAAACATGCCCACTGTTACCGTCTCCCTTCACTAATCGCTGATCTTAAATTAGAAAAATAGCGTGCCAACTGTTTGGCTACTGCATCATAATAGATATTATTCTTGGCCAAATTGGCCATTTCAGCATCAATATCTACATTATTACCATCAATTCTAATACTAGTGTTCGATTCAGTAACAATTTCCGGAGAAAAACCGCCGCCACTTCGCCCTGCTAAATGTCGCGCATGAGTTCTGGCTGGTTCAACCTTTGAAGGGTTTAACGCTTCTGCCAGCCGGTCTTCAAATAGCACATCGCTGCGTTTAAATTCCGGCGTGTTAACATTCGCGATATTGTTACTGATCACTTTGTGGCGCAAAGCAGATGCCGCCAATGCCTTTTCCAAAACATTCTCTGTCGGTGAGGATAAGATCGACCTAACCAAACGATTTCCCCCCTATATTTTTACAAAAACAATTAATTACGCTTTACATCTTCACATGATTCTACATTATTCGCATAAATCCTTTCTAACTCGTCAAAAATAACACTGAAAATTCGATTTTTATGTAAACTTTTCAGCAATTTTTCTCACGCTTCTATAGTAAAAATAAAAATCACCCGTTTTTACAGGTGATTTTTAGGACTATGGACTTACCTTAACACGGTAATTTTAATAAACATCGCCCTTTTTAGGACCATGGTCCTATTTTTTTATTTTCTTCAATTCATCCAGCAATTTTTCGTTTAGAACCTTAATATAAGTACCTTTCATACCCAACGATTTCGACTCGATTACTCCGGCACTTTCGAATTTTCTTAAAGCATTAACGATTACAGACCGGGTAATTCCCACCCTGTCGGCGATTTTACTCGCTACAAGAAGCCCTTCATCGCCGTCGAGTTCACTTAAAATGTGCATAACGGCCTCCAATTCGGAGTAAGAAAGAGTCCCAAGAGCTACTTGCACCGTCGCCTTTTTACGCGCTTCTTCTTCAATTTTCTCGCTTCTATCACGCAAGATTTCCATACCTACAACAGTAGCACCATATTCAACCATAACTAAATCATCATCGGTAAATTCTGCATCGAATTTTGCAACAAGCAAGGTGCCAATTCTTTCACCACCGCCATGAATAGGAGCTACCGTAGTAAATTTATCGCTGAACATACACTCTGTTTCACCAAAAGCGCACAAACCTTTTTTAAGTCTCAAGTTCGGCGAAGTATCATGAATCTTTAGCAACCATTCCACATAACGCTCCGGAAATTGCTTAGCCTCCAACACTCGGTCCCGCATAATATCGCATTCAAAATCATGCAGCAATGCAAAACCCAATACACTGCCATCTTTGCCAACAATATAGACATTAGCCCCTAATACCTTGGAAAGAACATCTGATATTTCATAGTATTCCACTTTATCAGATTTCTGCAATAGCTTATTAATTTTACGTGTGCGTTCTAACAATGACGATAACACTTAAATCCTCCTGCCTTTCGATAAACATAATTATAATATGAAGTGACTGAGATCTTGATTGACCACGATAGGGTCAAGTATTGTTTTTACATATTCACGGTTTATACTGATATTTTTTTCCTGTAAATCAGAAGCGTTAAAAGCGATATCTTCTAAAAGTTTTTCTAAAATGGTATGCAGGCGTCTTGCACCGATATTTTCCGTTTGGGAATTTACCATACATGCAATTTTCGCCAACTCATCAATTGCTTCTTCGCTAAATTCTATCTTAATTCCTTCTGTTTGTAAAAGATAAGTATATTGTTTTAGCAAAGCGTTAGCAGGTTCTGTAAGAATTTGTCGAAAATCTTCTTGAGTCAGACTAGTTAACTCAACCCGAATGGGAAAGCGTCCTTGAAGCTCAGGAATAAGATCCGACGGCTTAGAAATATGAAAGGCACCAGCTGCAATGAACAAAACACGGTCGGTTTTAACCGGGCCATATTTAGTAACAATTGTCGAACCTTCTACAATTGGCAAGATATCACGCTGTACCCCCTCGCGCGATACATCGGGACCTGAAGAATTGCCTCTTCCAGCAACCTTATCGATTTCATCAAGAAAAATTATACCCGAAGTCTCGGCCATGTAAATAGCCGCTGCCACAACTTCATCCATATCGATGAGTTTCTGAGCCTCTTCCTGTATAAAAATTTTTCTGGCATTCGCTACAGTCACCTTGCGCTTTTTCTGCTTTTTAGGTAAAAAGCTACCCAGCATATCGTTGATGTTCAATCCCATTTCTTCCATGCCTGAACCGGCAAACATCCCAACCATAGGCTGGTTATTATCTTCAACAACAATTTCAATAAGTTCCTCTTCTATCTCCCCCTTTCCCAAGCGGCTTCTCCAAATTTCGCGTTCATTATCGTCAGGGTGTTCTTCCTGCGTTGGCTGCGAATGATTGGTTGAACCTGAAAATAATATTTCAAATGGATTACGAGCCGCCTCTTTTGTATGAATCGGCTTAAAATAATCCAGAATTCGTTCATCAGCAAGTTTTTTTGCCTTGTCATTAACTTCCAGCATTTTTTCCTGTTTAACCATGCGGATCGCGGTTTCTACCAAGTCCCGCACCATTGATTCAACATCTCGCCCCACATAACCGATTTCGGTAAATTTAGTAGCTTCCACCTTGACAAATGGAGCATTTACCAACTTAGCCAAACGACGGGCAATTTCGGTTTTTCCAACCCCCGTCGGGCCAATCATAAGTATATTCTTGGGTATAATTTCTTCTTTTAATTCTTCCGGCAGTTGCGTGCTGCGCCATCTATTGCGTAAAGCAATTGCTACCGATTTTTTCGCTTGTTGCTGCCCGACAATATACTTGTTCAGTTCCTGAACAATTTGACTGGGCGTCAATTCAGTCAAAATCGTCCCTCCCTTTATATTTCCTCAACAGTTATATTCGTATTAGTGAAAATACAGATAGAAGCAGCAATCTCCAGTGATTGCCTTGCAATTTCCGGCGCCGACAGAACCGAATGACTAATAAGTGCCTTAGCCGCAGCTAATGCATAAGGACCACCCGAGCCAATCGCACAAACACCGTCATCAGGTTCAATCACTTCTCCATTTCCGGATATCACCAACATATGTTCGGCATCAGTGACAATTAACAACGCCTCCAACCTGCGAAGAACCCGGTCCGTCCGCCAGTCCTTAGCTAATTCTACAGCGGAACGCATCATATTCCCATTATATTCTTCGAGTTTTTGCTCGAATTTCGTAAATAGAGTAAACGCATCTGCCACCGAGCCAGCAAATCCGGCCAGAATTTTCCCATGATATAAACGGCGGACTTTTTTGGCATTATGCTTCATTACTGTATTACCGCCAAATGTTACTTGCCCATCCCCGGCAATCGCCGTTTTCCCTTTGTGGCAAACAGCCACAATTGTTGTGGCATGAAACATTGCATCACCTCCTAGGCACGCGGGTGCGCCCCGTGGTACACCGATTTAATTCTTTCTTTTGTTACATGTGTATATAGCTGTGTGGTAGACAAATTTACATGGCCCAACAGTTCCTGAACGGTTCGCAAGTCAGCGCCATTATTAAGAAGATGGGTAGCAAAGGTATGCCGGAGAGTATGTGGACTAACATTCTTTTGTAAAGCCATCGCCTCCACATACTTATCGACAAGACGCCTCACGCTCCTGTCAGTCAAAGGTCCCCCTCTTTTATTAACAAACAAAGTGTTGTGTGCCGGCATACTGCCGGAAGCCCTTAACCGAGGTCTACTGGTTTCCATATAGTCCGTTAAAGCTTTAAGCGCATTTTTCCCTACCGGAACTACCCGCTCTTTTGCCCCTTTTCCATAAACCAATACATATCCACTCGCAAAATCAATATCACCGACAGCAAGGCCGGTTAACTCACTCACGCGCAGACCGGAAGCATAAAGCAATTCCAAAATTGCTCTGTCCCTACGGCCTAAAGCTGATTGATCGGGGGCTTCCAGTAAAGCGTTAACTTCGGTAATATCCAAAAACACAGGCAGCCTTTTATCTAGTTTTGGAGTATGAACATGAGAAAACGGATTATTGTCAACAATATCTTCCCTGCATAAAAAACGAAAAAAAGATCTAAGCGCGGCGATCCTGCGCGCGATCGTACGCCGTGCATACTCCTCTTCTTTAAGTTCCGCCAAATATGCCCGTATTAAAATCGTCGATACCTGCGCAAAATCCGCCTCATCCATCCCTTTCGAGCGGGCAAACGCAAAAAATCGCTGAATATCTGCCCGATAATTAGCTAGAGTATGCTGAGAGGCGTGTTTTTCCACACTTAAATAAAGCATAAATTGTTCAAGTTGGGTGGTAATCGTTGGTTACAACCCCCGTTTTTTGTCGAAATTAGTTAAAATATACTATTTTATACTATCACACATGCATGATTTATGCAATTCATTATACCCCATAGTTATCTAACTTTTCAATAAATTCTTTCAGTTGCGTTAAAGCTCTTTGGGCAATCAAACCATTTTTTAGTTTTTTATCTTTAACTCGACGCTCAAGTGGCGGCATCAAACCGAAATTAATATTCATAGGTTGGAATTTCTTGGGTTCAGCATGGGTAATGTAATGGCACAAAGCGCCATGCGCCGTATCTGCCGGAAATACAACCCCTTCTTTTCCTAAGGCCCTTCGGGCCGCGTTAATGCCGGCAATCAAACCCGCAGCAGCTGATTCAACATATCCCTCCACCCCAGTAATCTGTCCGGCAAAAAAGATATCCTGACGCTGTTTCATTTCCAAAGTAGGGTCAAGCAGCACCGGTGAGTTAATAAAAGTATTGCGATGCATCACGCCTAAACGGACAAATTCCGCCTGTTCCAGACCAGGAATACTCCGGAAGACCCGTTCCTGTTCAGGCCACTTCAGGTGCGTCTGAAACCCCACGATATTAAAAAGTGTAGCTGCGGCATTATCCTGCCGCAGCTGAACAACCGCGTACGGCGTTACTCCTGTGATCGGATTTTCTAGTCCTACCGGCTTTAATGGACCAAACCTCAAGGTGTCAATACCGCGCCCAGCCATTTCTTCCACCGGCATGCATCCTTCAAAAAAGACGGCCTTTTCAAATTCTTTGACCGGAGCCGTTTCGGCGTGAGTAAGTTCATTCCAAAATCGTTCATATTCATCCTTAGTCATGGGACAATTCAGATAATCATCATCCCCTTTGCCATAGCGGGATGCCCGGTAAATCTTTGTCATATCTAGCGATTCTCCCGTTACAATAGGAGCCGCCGCATCATAAAAATAGAGATAGTCCTGTCCTGTCATCTCGGCAATCGCCGCCGAAATAGCTGATGAGGACAACGGACCGCTGGCAATGACTAATGGAGTTACCTCAGGTATTTGGGTTACTTCACGGCGAATAATTGTCACTTTAGGATGCTCAATCAATTTCTTTGTAATAAACTCACTAAACATTTCCCTGTCAACTGCAAGCGCGCCGCCGGCGGGAACTCGGCAAATATCTGCAGCACTCATAACTAACGAATTCATTTGCCGCATTTCTTCCTTCAAAAGGCCGACGGCGTTTTCTACCGCCGCCGCCCTTAACGAATTACTACATACTAGTTCGGCAAATTGCCCAGTATGGTGGGCAGGGGTCATTACCTCGGGACGCATTTCGTATAATTCAACATCCGCTCCGGCTTGGGCTGCTTGCCAAGCTGCCTCACTCCCAGCCAAACCAGCTCCGATGACAACAACTTTACTCACTTTTTCCTCCGCTTTTTTTCTTAATTGTTTTGGTTTTTTTCGCCATTTTTTCTTTAGCTCTGGTTGTACATTCTTCGTTGCTGCACATAATAGTAAACCTTCCCTGGCGGAAGTTGTGACGAACTTTAATGGAACCACATACTTCACATTTTTCATTAAGCGGCATGTCCCAACTGGTATATTGACACTCCGGATAATTTGTACAACCATAAAAAGTTTTACCGCGCTTAGTCCGGCGCTCTACGATGACTCCATCGCACTTCGGGCAATTAACCCCAATCTCCTTGACTATCGGCTTAGCATTACGGCACGCCGGAAATCCCGGACACGCCAGGAAATTCCCATATCGGCCATGCTTTACCACCATCATCCTACCGCAGTTTTCACAAGGAACATCGGATACCTCTACCGGCAATTCCACATGCCCGATTTCTTCTTCGGCATGTGCCAGCGTAGTAGCAAACGGATTATAAAAATCCTTAAGCACCGCAGCACGCGATCGTTCACCTTCCGCAATATCATCCAAGCGGTCTTCCAATCCCGCCGTAAAATCAACATCAACAATATCAGGAAAATATTCCTGAAGTAATTCCACAACAACCATTCCCAGTTCGGTGGGCGCAAACCTCTTTTCACTACGTTCCACATACCCACGAGCAACAATAGTTTCGACAATAGGGGCATAAGTACTTGGCCGACCAATCCCTTTTTCTTCAAGCATTTTAACCAGAGACGCTTCAGAATAGCGGGGCGGCGGTTCCGTAAAATGCTGTTTTGGCAACACTTTATACATTTTTAAAACAGCCCCTATTTCAAGGTCGGGTATCGCAATGTCCTTTTCATCGTCCTCTTTATTGTCACTGTAGGCCGCTAAAAAGCCCGGGAATTTCAGCCTGGAACCATTAGCCCTTAACTCCATCTTGCCCGCGGTAATATCAACCGTAAGCGTATCATAAACGGCCGCTATCATCTGACTGGCAATAAAACGTTCCCATATAAGAGTGTAAAGGCGGAGCTGATCACGAGACAAGCTTTTCGCCAATACATCAAGTGTAAATTCCAGACTGGTTGGGCGGATGGCCTCATGAGCATCTTGGGCTCCCTTTTTACTTGTGTATACCGGTGATTTTTCCGGCAAATAACTATCTCCAAATTTCCTGGATATAAACGTGCGGGCATCTTCTTGTGCCGATTGCGCAATCCGGGTAGAGTCCGTACGAATATACGTAACCAACCCAACGGGACCGACGTTGGCCACATCCATACCTTCATAAAGCTGCTGAGCCAGCATCATGGTTTTACGCGTAGTAAAACCGAGCCTGCGGGCAGCTTCCTGCTGGAGGCTACTGGTAATAAAGGGCGGAGATGGATTGCGGCGCCGTTCACGCCGTTTCACATCTCTCACCACAAACTCAGCTTTTTCTAACTCCTTAGCGACTATGTCGGCTTGCTCTTCATTACTGATTTCAGGCTTTTTCCCTTCAACAAGAACCAGCTCGCAGTCGAAAAGCGGCGCTTTCACTTTTTCCCGCACCTTTGCGGAAATAGTCCAATACTCTTCCGATACAAAGGCCTGTATTTCTTTCTCCCGATCAACAATTAACTTAACAGCAACCGACTGTACACGGCCAGCACTCAAACCTTTTCTGACTTTGCGCCACAAAAGAGGGCTAAGCTTATATCCCACAATACGGTCCAAAATCCGTCGCGCCTGTTGCGCATCCACTCTTGGCAAATCAATGGCTCTTGGCTTTTTTACCGCGCTTTGTATCGCGGTTTTCGTAATTTCGTTAAACTCGATCCGGCATGGCTTCTCTGGTTCTAGCTTCAAAATATGCGCCAAATGCCAGGCAATAGCCTCCCCTTCACGATCAGGGTCAGTTGCCAGATAGACTTTATCCGCCTTTTTGGCTTCCTCCCGCAATTTTTTAATAAGATCGCCTTTACCACGGATATTGATATACTTGGGAGTGAATTCCTGATCAACATCCACACCGAACTGGCTTTTTGGCAAATCTCGTAAATGTCCCATTGAGGCCCGAACAGTATAGTTCTTTCCTAAAAATTTTTCAATTGTTTTTGCTTTTGCCGGTGATTCTACCACTACAAGTAATTTATTCAAAGAGTTCCCTCCCTGCAGCACGGGCAAACCGTTGCCCTCCGTTTCGTGCAATTACCCCTTTAAGTTCCAGTTGCAATAACAAACAAGTAATCCTTTGAGCATCCAATTGTACTTTTTGCATAATATCTTCTATTCCTAACGGCTTATCATAAGCTAGCGCTTCCAATACTTTTACTTCTTCCGGTTCTAAAGCTTGCGTAGCATTTCTTGCAGCCAGCTTTTCAATTCCGTATTCCTCCAAAATATCTTCGACTGTGTCAACCAATTTGGCACCCGTTTTCAGCAAACGGTTAGTTCCTTTGCTATTACTTGAAAAAATACTTCCTGGAACGGCGAAAACATCTCTCCCCTCTTCCAGCGCGAAATCAGCAGTAATGAGCGAACCGCTTTTTTCTGCGGCTTCCACTACCAGCACACCTTTTGCCAATCCACTGATAATTCTATTTCGAGCCGGGAAAAACTTCGCGAGTGGCGGAGTCCCCGGCGCGTATTCCGAAACAACGGCCCCTTGCTCAGCAATTCGCTCTAAAAGCTTTGCATTTTCCGGAGGATACACAATATCTATCCCACAGCCTAATACCGCTACTGTATATCCCTTATTCTCTAACGCCCCTTCGTGAGCGGCTGTATCTATTCCCCGGGCTGCACCACTTACAATGCCGGCACCGGCTTGAGTCAAGGCACCAGCTAAACCTAAGGCGGCGTTTCGCCCGTAGCTTGACGCCCGTCTGGCACCTACGACGGCGATTAACAAAGAATCAACGGGAAACTTTCCCCTGTAGTAAAGTACTGCCGGGGGATTATACGTTTTTGCCAATAAACTTGGATATTCGGGGTCGGCCAGAGTTAAAACGCCAATACGCTTTTTCTCCCATTCCTCCCGTAACCGAAATACATCGATCTTTTCCCGTCGGCTGACAATATTATTCCCTTCTTCAGCTGTCATAAGACCCGCGCTAATTAGCTCCTGGCGATTTGCACTCCAGACCCGGGCAGCACTTCCAAAATAACCAATAAGTGCTTTTAAACGTGAATTGCTTATGTTGGGCAACATCCGCAAAGAAGCCCAATAATACCGTTCCACCGACGTTCCTCCGTTATGCAAGCTATTTTGCTAATTATAACCAGTATAGAAGCAGGCGTCAAGCCATCTCCCACTTGTATTATGCATTTCTCATAGTCTTCAGTATATTTTTCGCAATACCTTCAGCCGCTTGGGGACGTCCTTCCCCACGGGAACATAGCCCAAGCTCCTCCAGCCTTTCCGGACAAACTACAAAAAGGGTTTGGAGTATAACTTGCACTTCCTCTAAACTCCCGGCCTTAAGCGCAGCTTTCTTCTCAATAAGGTAACGTGTATTTGCCTCTTCCTGCCCCGGTATCGGCCGATAAATCAGCATAGGAAGACCTAAGCTCAAGGCTTCTGCCGAAGTCATTCCCCCAGGTTTGGATATGAGCAAATCAGAGACAGCCATAAGTTCATGGACATTATCCACATAGCCGTATATTTTTAGTTCACAGTTTTTTAATTGCTGTTTAGTCTTCTCCAACTGCCGGTAGAGCGACCTATTGTTCCCCGCTACTGCCAGAATGGTTAGGGAAAGGCCGGTATCGTCGCATGCCCTGATAATTTTCGTCATAGGCATTACTCCGGCACCGCCTCCCATTAACAACACAGTCTTTCTGTCCTGACTTAACGAAAGTGATGTGCGTGCCTTTTCTTTTGAGTAAATCAAGCTAAATTTTTGATCCACGGGAATACCTAAAGCAAAGCTTTTTTCGTGCCCAACACCGTGCACTGCCAGCATCTCACGCATGGTCTCATTAGCCACAAAATAACCGGTTAATTCAGGATATACCCAAAGCCGATGAATGGTAAAATCGGTTACGACACCAAATACAGGAATTGCCAACCCCGCTTTTTTAATTAAATAAGCCGTAAGCCCGGCGGGAGTAGCATGAGTACAGACAATGGCCGAAGGAGAAGTCTGCTTTATATAGCGGTATATCCTTTCAGCCAAATATCCATTCACCAGTTCCTGACCCTTAAGTGCTAAGGGACTGGTATTTCCCCAGCCATACATTTTGCCGTACAATTGCGGAAAAACATCAAGAATAGCAAAGTACGATTTCAATATCGTCTGTCCAATATACGGGCTAAAAAAATGAAAAAAATCCGCATAGTCAACAGTTACTTCAGCATCCAGCCCTCTCATAGCTAACCCCACCGCTTTAGCAGCCCTTACATGTCCTGAACCAACCGGCGCACTAATATAAAGGACTTTGTTGCATGGCTCAGTCAATGTATCTCCTCCCCGGCACTTTGTCGGTATAGCCGTACCCCTTGCGTATCTATCCCCGCTAGCAGTTCAGCCGGAGTTCTATTACCAACAACTCTCTGACCGGAAGCAATCTCCTCCAAAGGAACCAAGACAAATCCCCGCTCCAGCAAACGGGGATGGGGTAGAGTCAGGGTAGATGTATTACATTCATATTCATCAAAAATGAGCAAGTCAATATCGATAGTCCTGGGTCCCCACTTTTGGACCCGTATCCGTCCAAGGTTTTGTTCAATTGATAAACATACTTCAAGCAGTTCAAGCGGTGAAAGAGTAGTGGCAACCGCCGCAACTGCATTTATAAAACAAGGCTGATCGATATATCCAACAGGGTCGGTTTCGTAAAAAGACGACATTTTTATAACTCGAATATTCGGGTGGGAATGTATCGCCCGAATTGCCGCTTGTATATTTTTCTTACGATCACCAATATTAGATCCCAAGCCCAAAACAATCATTCTTTACTCCGTGTAACTTCAATCTGAATAAAATCTAATTGTCCGGGAAGCGGTACCGCCGGCTTTCGCACACGAACCGTCACTTGATACACCTTTCCGCTAAGAAGTGTCCCGGCAATTGTTTCAGCCAACGCTTCTAATAAACGAAATCTTTGGGTTTCCACAATGTCTTTAATTTGTTGGTAGACCAAAACATAATTTAATGTATCCGACAAATCATCCGACGTCGCCGCTTTACCAAAATCCAAAGATAATTCGACATCCACATAGAAGCGCTGTCCTTGTTCCCGTTCATATTCATATACACCGTGATAACCATAAAACATCATGTTTTGCAGCAGCATCTTATCACTCATTATTCTTCACCTCTCACCATAGCATCCATCATACGCGCCACTCTTGCTATTGCCTTCACATCGTGAACTCTGACAATGTTCGCCCCATTTACAATTCCAAGGGCTACTGTCGCAGCAGTACCTTCCATCCGGTCCCCAGCCTCAAGACCTCCCAATATTTCCCCAATAAATCGTTTTCGTGACGTACCTAAAAGAACCGGGCATCCAAGTGCTTTTAACTCCTTTAACCGGGACATGACCATAACATTGTGCTGCGTAGTTTTACCAAACCCTATTCCCGGATCAATTATTATATTATCAAAAGCAATGCCTGCCTGCATACCTATTTCTATACTTTTCTGTAAAAAACCATGAATATTTGCCAAAATATCCCCACTATAGTCTGTTCCTTGCTGATTGTGCATAACTACGACAGGAACCCCAAACCTGGCTGCCACACTGGCCATATCCGGGTCGAATTGAAGCCCCCACACGTCGTTAATCATGTGTGCTCCCGTCAGCAACGCTTCTTTTGCAACTTTCGCTTTATAAGTATCTACCGATATGGGCAGCGGACAATGTTCCACAAGTTTTTCCACTATTGGCAGCAACCGCTCCATTTCTTCTTCGGCAGACACTTTTTCCGAGCCGTACGGCCTAGTGGACTCTGCACCGATATCAATAATATCCGCACCGTCCTTTACCATAACCTCGGCTTGCCGGAGGGCAGTATCCAGGGTATTATATTTTCCGCCATCAGAAAAAGAATCTGGAGTAACATTTAGGATGCCCATTACCAGGGTACGTCCTTCCTCAAGCGCTAACCGGCGGTCAGACCAGATGTATTCCCTCACGATCGGGGTTTCCGCCCTTGTAATCGCCTGCTCAACAGCTGCCGCTATATCCGGCAAGCCCCAAGGCTGCTGACTTAGCTGCGCCAACGCAATCCGGTACTGCTTCCAAGTGGCACAGATTAAAACATCCGTAGTCTTTACACTAAGATCGGCCGTTCCTCTAGAAACCGCCACTTCGCCTCCCTTAGCCAAAAATGTCTGTTTCAGCAAATTGGCTGCTTTTGTAGGAACACCTTCTAATTTCACAGTTTTAAACACAGCTTTGTTAGCCATTATCCCAACTCCGGTTACATCGCATTGCAACTTATGTAACTCTCTAACGGCCTGCTTTCTATCCGTTATATAAACTACTCGTGGAATATATCTCAAAGAAACTCCCCCATGACCTTAAAATACATACCCATTGTATCACGACCACAACATTGCGCAATATATAGACACTAATGCAAAATAGAAAACACGGCTAAAGCGCGCCCATTCAATAAAGACAACTAGGATCAGCAACAAATTCTTCAAAAGATAAATCCGTATAAGTAACGGTCCGTCCCAAAAACCGTATAAACCTTTTCTTTTCATTAATCATTGCATGTTCGTGTTTCCCCGGATGATTATTTACTACATAAAACGAAACTGCTCCTGGATTAGACCGGTTGGTCTGAATGCGTTTTATTAAGTATTTGATATGCATATCCGCATCCGAAAAAGAATAGCCGCAAAAAATAATCCGTTCCACCTCTTTAAGAGCCTGTTCTGCTTTATTCCACACCATGCTTAAAAAAACATTAGACATATCTTTGAAAAAAGTAGGAGGCACTATAACGGGCAGCATAACCGACCGGCATATTTCACAATCGGCTTTTTTCATATCTTCTAGTAGACGGATTACTCCTTTTTCGTCGGCTGTAAGTCGTATAATATTACAGGCTGGACAATACAACCAGTTTAGCGAACCATGAATTTTATACAACTTTACCTTTTTTAGTGCTTCCACACTCCCGACATTTTCCACAAACTCAATCCCGTAGTCAACGCCATATTGCGGGTAAGAGGTTACCGCATCGTCAAGCAATAGGTCATAATTCGTTGTTATAAAACAAGTTTCCTCTAATGTTCCCTGTCGCTCCAGACCTGCCACCAATTTCCGGTGCAGCCCCTCCGGGTCGCAGCTTTTATAGTCCAATACCGCCGCCATTAAAAGCACTAAATACTGGCGCAAAAATCCAATACGGTTACTGTTCCTACTGATATTCTCTAAATCAAAATCCCTTAATGCTTCTCGTCGCCGCACCGCTAAATCCAAAATCCCCAGTGCTTCCTCAAAGGTTGGAAAAGACAGTTCGTCTAAATTGCCACCAGCTACGTCAATATTAAATATAGCAGCAAAATATGCCATCACTTCCTGGTACATATCCGAATTGACGACTTCCGGTCTAAACTTTACTAATTGAAAGTACTCTTTAAACAATTCAGATTGCACGGGAGCCATAGCCGCCGCCGAAGCTCCCCCGCCCAAAAAAATCGCAGTTTTCACTACTAACACTCCTACCATAGGATACTAAATTAGATTATTACCATTGTCTCGCTTGTTATCCCAAGGTAAAAAAATCACGTATTTTCTCCGCAGCTAACCCTTTTCAAATGGTTACTTTTGACGAATACTCCCTCCTGCTAAACGAAAAAACTACAATAACAAACCCTCAAGGCGGCGCCTTGAGGGTTTGTTATTGTACTATTCCGCCAAAGTAGTTTCAGCAAGCACCGCCGTACCAATTCCGGTTACAGGGGTATGACTTAACGTTTTTAACGGATTACACTCCAAATCATTATAAGCGGTAAACCCATGTTCTGAAACATCCAGCCCTTCTATCTCGTCTTCAACGGATACCCGTATACCCATGGTCGCCTTGAGCAGTTTAAACAACAAAAAGGTAACGGAAAATCCCCAAAGCGATACACACAATACCCCTAGCGCCTGTACACCAAGTAGTGCCAGACCGCCGCCATAAAACAGGCCCCCATTTTCAGCAAAGAGCCCTACTGCAAGCGTACCAAACGTACCGCAAACACCGTGCACAGCAATAGCACCGACCGGATCATCCGCACCGATAGAGTCAAAAAAAGCAACCGCCAGAACAATAAGAACGCCGCAAATCCCGCCAATTATTATAGCACTAATGGGGTCAACGTAAGCACAACCGGCAGTAATTGCTACTAAGCCTCCCAACGCGCCGTTAATCGCCATACTGGGATCGGCTTTGCCGTACTTAAACATCGTATAAAGAGCAGCTACCGTTCCACCTGCAGCCGCAGCCAAATTGGTATTCACTGCAATACGTGCAATATTCATATCTAGCCCCGACAATGTGCTGCCTGGATTGAAACCGAACCAGCCAAACCAAAGAAGAAATGCTCCCAGTGCCGCCAAAGGCAAATTATGCCCCGGTAGTACATTCACTGATCCGTCTTTGGCAAACTTACCCGTGCGAGGTCCCAGCACCAGCACCGCAGCAAGCGAAGCCCATCCTCCCAGAGAATGTACTACTGCCGAACCGGCAAAATCCAGCATGCCTAATTTATTCAGCCAGCCACCGTTAGCCCATACCCAATGCCCGGCAATCGGATAAATAACTACTGTAGCAATAAAAGAAAATACAATATAGGGTGCAAATTTCATTCTCTCCGCCACAGCGCCGGAAACGATTGTTGCCATTGCAATAGCGAAAGCTGCCTGAAACAGCCAGTATGCCGTCACAGGTATGTGTAATCCTAAATAACTCATATCTCCTTTTAAAAAGAAACCAGACGAGCCAAAAATCCCTGCCTGATCAAGGCCATACATCAAGGCAAAACCAAAAGCAAAATAGCCAAGCATCCCTACCGTACAGTCCATGATAACCTTCATGATAATATTAAGCGAATTTTTACTCCGGATAAATCCCGCCTCCAAGGCGGCAAACCCTGCTTCCATCAAAAACACCAAAGCAGCACACAATAATACCCATACCGTATCAATCCCTGTAGCCAACGAAGCTGTTGAAATCTCCATTTTTTTCCCCTCTCTCACGAAAACACTTTAAACAAAAAAAACAGCACTAAAAAACCAGCAGAGAATCTGCAATGGTTCTTAGGCTGCGTCGCCATAATATGATATTCTATTTATAATATTACGATGATTATTATACCTATAATATAAATGATATTCAAGGTTTTTTTGTTGCTTCCTTATATTGGTCTAGAGTGCGTTTCGCCCTTCGTCCCCCGTGCGAATCCGGTAGGCATTTTCCACTGGAATAACAAATATTTTGCCGTCACCAATTTGTCCGGTCCGGGCCGTTTTCATAATAATATCAACTACCAAATCTACAATATCGGTAGTCACCACTAATTCCAGCTTTACCTTTTGTAGCAAGGTCATATTATACTCCTGTCCCCGGTATACACCGATATGCCCCTTCTGCAAGCCACAACCGGCAACCTCCGAAACCGTCATACCTCGAATACCGAACTTAGATAAAGCATCTTTCACTTCATTCAACTTGTTAGGCCTAATAATAACCTCAATTTTTCTCATATATCCACCTCTCCTCACGTGTACAAAACAAAATCGGCACTATTCACCTATTAATTCTCTCTTTTTATTATTACGTAAATGGATAACTTCGGCAATAGCCTGGAACGTAAAAATTATTATAAATTCAAATAGTCCCATCATCTTACGCTCTTTTGGGGCCTTTTCCCGTGCAATCTAGGTCTGATAATGCTTTCTTAAAGGTATTTTCTTACTGTTACACGAATTCTTTTTAGTAGAGTACGTGCTGGTCAAAAATTTGCAGGTTAACATACCTAAACCTGCTGGTATTATCCCAATCAACAGATAACACGTACTTTGAAAATACGTACCGTGAAAAATATATTAATGAAAAAGGAGATGCCCCAAGCAATGAATGCCCGAGATACAATGTTTAAAACTGTAAAATGTAAAAGATTCAATAATTATACCATGGTACAAGACACCATCACTACATTAGGCAATAACACCAGTCACACCTTTCGCTGCCGTGAATTTACCAAATGCAACGCATGTTTCGATTGCCAATATCATAATCCTCTCACAGATGCACCATAAAATAGACTGCCACCTCATCACTTTACTTAAAACCTAGTACATTGCCATTAGAGACTTTCTTTTATAAAGGTGATGCTCATTCTGCCGCTTTATTTGCTTGTATTGCTGCTATACCTTCCCACGGTTTTATAAACGTTATCCCGCTCAATGGCTTAACACGTTCAATGCCCATTAGAGGATTAATTTGTGGGTAAAAAATTGCTGAACAGGTTACATAGATAGAATAAAGTTCAAAACAGAGAAACCCGTCAAGGACATTTCATCCTGACGGGTTTCTCTGTTCCTGAAGGTCTTATTTTCGGTTTACCTCACTCAAAGAATTAATCTCAGCTCTGTTACATACAACCTATTTACCTTGATCCCTATTTGTTTTTAAAGGTCGCCACCGATTGTGAAGCCAAAACCACTCATGAGGATGTTTCCGAATATGCGCTTCCAAGAGATGAGATAAATTTTGCATAGTTTCTTTAACAGCATCCTCTTTGTTTTCCTGCTTATCCACCCATAGGGGAGGATAAATGTACAAATCATGCGTCCCATCAGGAGCTTCCGTAACAAACGCCGGTACAATCGGTGAATCAGCGATTCTCGCTAAAACTGCAGCTCCCGGAGGTGTCGAAGTCTGCCGACCTAAGAAGTCAATCCATACGCCATTCGGCAAAACATCATGATCGAAAAAAATAAGCGGGATCTGGTTTTGGCGTAAAACCCTTACTATATCACGAACGTCAGTTGTATAAAGTATTTTGCCGCCCCCCATAACCCGATATTCACAAAGAAACTTTTCAAAGCCACTATTCTGTTCTTGTTTTTTCGCTACCGCAATCATCGGATAACCGTAAAAAGCTAATCCTGTTCCCATCAGTTCCCAGTTGCCGCAATGGCCGGAAGCCATAACCACGCCCCGTCCAAGCGCCAGGGCCTCATCCAAGTTCTCAGCCCCATGTATTCTCAAAATTTGGCCAATGCTTTCTCTCGTCAGGCAAGGATACGTAAACATATCCACAACCATCTTACCAAACCTGGCAACACTTTTCTTGGCAATTTTCGAGGCCTCCGCGCGACTGACATAAAGGGTTGCCATAATGTTGGCAACAGCTACTTGCTTTCTTTTAGGTGCTATAACCATCCAAACCATATATCCTAGAAAACGACCAAGATATTTTTGACCTGCGCTGGAAAGACGCAGGGATAACCAACCAAGAAATTTTGCAAATTGATAACTCATACTCCATCCTTTCAAAATCTCAGAACTTATATTTTGCTTCAATTCTCACAGCATTTCATAAGCACAGTATTTTTTCTATTCATTATTTCTATAAAACGCGCCGTTCTCCCTTTTTTTGACTTCTGTATACAATATTAAAGGGACCTCGGCTTATTTTATTTATATTCTGGAAGTGGTTAGTTCAAACTCGTATTTCTATCTTCGAGAATGTCACTAGGCTAATACATGGGACGTAATAAGCCTTAAGACCTATTGGCAAGTATAAAACAGGTAGCGTATCATAAAATAGAAACGGGGTTTCTATCTCAAATCTGAAAGAAAGGATGTATAAAATGTTTTTCACCGTTGTATCTGGAATCCTGGTTTCCTTAATTCTGGGATGGATTTTTATAATTAAACGCAATCATACTTTTAATGAAATGCCGCTTACTACAGATAATCATCAGAGAAATCTAAACACACTACTAGCAATGTCAATTATTAGTAGGAAAACCAAGCTAAAACGACAGGAAACTTTCTTATAACCCCGTTTAACTGATTCCTCATTTTCTACTTGCTAAATAGGCGAAAATGAGGATTTTTTTCTATCTAACTCCTATTAACAACGAATCCAAGCTATGATAAAATAATGTGTTAATAATTGTCGAATTTGGCCGAATTATAAATTTAATAAATACATTTAATAAAAAGGTAGATAATGTTGAAAACTGAAAAACTTGCTATGATACACAAGCAAAATTTACTTATAATCAAACTCTTATGGAGCTGTTTCATGATTGCAGTTGCAGTTAATGCACTCCTCGGAAAATCGCTTTATCCCTTTTTTCCTTTGCCAGCAGCATTTTTATTCTGCACTATTATTACTCTACTTACATGGAAAAAGGTCCTTATTAGGCAAACCCCCATACTAATCCTCTTACTTACCTTTACCTATCTAACTGCATTTACTAGTCAACATCCTACCAGCATTAGTTTTTCATTCATTTGGGCCGGTCTTGTGCTTTGTTCCTTATACCAAGATAGCTATATTATTGTTTTCTCCGGTTTAATGACAATTGGATACATAAATTATTTTTATTATCAATACAATGAATACATCTTCTTTAATACAAGTGATAACACAAACATCTGGCTTTCCCTTATTGCTACATTTATTACCATATTATTATTTTTTATTAGCCGCTTCTTCCAAGACTTAATATTACAAGCCGAACTAAGCAAATCTGGAGCATTAAAAGAACTAAAATTCACCCAGGAATACTTAGATACATTTATGGATAACATAGCTGATGCAACCTGTATAACTAACCTGCATGGCGATGTTACAAGAGTAAACAAGGCTTTTGAAACTATGTTTGGCTGGACTGAAAAAGAACTGATTCGCAATTCCACCCTTAACATCCCTAATGAGGAAATATATAATGAACTGTTACTGAAATGGCGGGAAGCAACAACCGGTAAACTCATAACCAATTGGGAAACCCTTATGAAACATAAAAGCGGAACTATCCTCAATATAATTATTTCCATATTCCCCGTACATAATGAACATGGACAAACATCAGCAATAGTATCCATTTCACGAGACATCACCGAAAATAAGCGGACCGAAGAATATCTAAGAAATTCCGATAAACTTAATGCCATCGGTCAGTTAGCTGCAGGAGTTGCCCATGAAATACGTAATCCATTAACAACAGTATTCGGCTTTATCCAATTATTAAAAAGAAGAAATCCTAGTGATAATGAGCATTATGCTTTAATATTATCTGAATTGGAACGAATTAATTTCATCACAAATGAATTTCTCGTTTTATCTAAACCACACGTAAATAATCACTTTGTAAAAGACCTCATTCTGATTATCAACGATGTTGTTAAATTACTTAAGACTCGCGCCATTATTACTAACGTAGAAATTTCTACTGACTATTCTCAAAGCGAAATTGCTGTTAACTGCGATGAAAACCAACTGAAACAAGTATTTATAAACGTTATCAAAAATGGGATCGAGGCCATGCAAACCGGGGGAATACTACTAATTTGCACTGAAACAGATAATAAAATGGTAAAAATTAAATTCATCGATCAGGGATGTGGAATCGAACCAGGAAAATTGGAAATGATAGGTAAGCCATTTTTCACTACAAAAGAAAACGGTAACGGCTTAGGCCTTGTTGTCAGTAAAAAGATTATTGATAATCATGAAGGAATCTTTAAAGTCTTTAGTCAGGTTGATATAGGCACGTGTGTTGAGATCGCCTTACCTGTTTGCCAAGAGTGCTCCAGACGAAAGCTATAACATAATAAAGCCAACCTATCGCATTACCAAGCTGCCTAATTTAGAAGTCAGGATATCTCCTGACTTTTTTCGTCGTCAACCGTCCTTTTATTCTTAACACAGGAACCTCGGATAATTCCTCTGTAGAAACCTTAGGGCTTCCTGCTTCATAATCTATAATAAACAATTGAAAGATAAGTATAGAATATCCCCAGGAGGCGCTTATGTCTATAATTTCAACTATCAAAAGAAATATTACTTACTATAAATTTATTTATGACATTGCTATGGCTGCTCTTGCGCTGTTTATTATAGCAACCCTTCTGCTACAAGGACGATCCGGCTTAACTTATGATCAGTTAGCCATAATTAAACAAACTAATTTTACAATTTGGCTCGTATTCGTAGCTGATTACATTATTCGTTTACTATTTGCCAAAAATAAGCTCGCATTTATTCGCAGTAATATCATCGACCTTATTTCCATACTTCCTTTTGATATAATGTTCCAGGGGTTACGCGCAGTAAGACTTTTGCGTGTATTTTATATGTTTCGAGTTTTTATTTACCTAAATAGGCTTTATAAACGGTTAAGTGCACTTTTTACAACCAACAGCTTTCACCATGTGCTATGGTTTACTTTTGCAACGATCTTTGGAGGAGCTATTGCTATCTCCTTTATTGAAGATATGGAAATAGGCGATGCACTATGGTGGTCCTTTGTGACAATAACAACAGTTGGGTACGGAGATATATCTCCCTCTTCCCTTGGCGGGAGACTTGTCGCTGTCTTTCTTATGATTGTCGGCATTGGCTTCGTCAGCACATTAACCGGGACTATATCAACTTATTTTATTAAAAATCAAACAACGGACTTTCAAGATACTATAGTTCAACAAATCATAAAGAAATTAAATGACTTTGATAATCTTACCATAGATGATATTAACACCATTCATTCCATTTTAGTAACTTTAAAAACCAGGGACATACAAAAACAATAAACACTCACAATTCAGGAAACAAACCTCTCCCCTATTCCCTTTTCACACTGTTATATTAGGCTGACAAACACGCCGCCAATAATAAGAACTGCTCCCATAACAAAATTTATACTTATACTTTCCCCCAAAAGCGCCCATCCAAGAAAAACGGCTACTAACGGCTGCATAGGATAAAATAACGAACAAGTTCCCGCTTCTATCAAAGATAAACTTTTATTCCAGAGCACATGCGCTAATGCAGTACAAACAATGGCTATATACAGCAAAGAAACTACAATACTTCCATCAAACTGAATAGCAGGAGTAATCATAATTTCCCACACAGAAAAAGGCAGCGTACATATCGCTGCAACGACAATACCATAAGTAGTAATCTGAAACGCATCATACTTTTGTGTAACTTTTCTTACTACTACCGCCACCCAAGACCATATAATTACCGAAACTATTGAAATTAAAACCCCTAATAATTGACCAGTACTGTCACCACCGCCAACAATAATATAAACGCCGATGATAGCCGTAATTCCACATACTACCTTTTTTAACGTCAGTTTTTCTTTCAATAGAACTACGGCAAATAACATAATTACCACCGGATTCATAGAATTAACCAATGCCGCCAATGATGCATTTGACAACTTTGTTCCCAAAAGCTGTGCACCTATGGCTACAAAATAACCCCAAAAACCAATCCCAAACACATACTTGTAATCTTTCTTATCTATTTTTTTCAGCTTTCTTTGCTGAAGAACAGGCCACAAAACAGCCCCTGAAATAACATAACGGAGAAAAGAAAGAGTAATAACCGGAATTTTTCCTAATACAAATTTGCTGACCACATATAAACTGCCCCATGTAAAAAAAGTGACCAGAAGATATATATACGCCTTAGTTTCATTTTTCATTTTTGGAGTGAAAAACCAGATAAACCGCTTCTTCACTATTTCCACCACCATAACCTAATATCTTTAAAGCCTCACAAACGAAAGTTTATCACTTATTTTATACTCTAGCAAACGGTATACAGTCCTAACCTTTTGCAATTTTTATTTCGGTGTCCTATAATTAAATTATATAATATTAGAGTAAGGGAGCTTATGTCATGGATGAGATTCTTAATTTTCTGACGGACAACCCCATCTTTTATATTGCAACCGTCGACGGTACTATTCCCAAAGTACGTCCCTTCGGATTTGTTATGAATTTTGAAGGCAAGTTGTATTTTGGTACTAACAACCAAAAAGATGTGTACAAGCAACTCAAAGCCAATCCTCGCTTTGAAATATCTACAACAGCCAAAACAGGCGAGTGGATACGCTTAAAGGGTAAGGCCATATTTAACACAAATAAGCAAACCAAACAGGCCGCACTTGACACCATGCCTGCTCTAAAAAAAATGTACAGTGTTAACGACTCTATCTTTGAAGTATTTTATATTGAAAATGGCGAAGCGACATTTAATAATTTTGCCGGTGAATCCAAAACAATAAAACTGTAAAATTTCAGGCAACTAAAGCACCGAGAAAACCTTTCAGCCTACTATACTCAGGCCGAAAGGTTCTCTTTATTTACCCACATATACGCTAGTTTCTGCAAATTATTTTATCCTAAGATATTTTTAAAATATTCCGCTGATACAAAAGATAATAAGCCAGGAGATTAATAGCCATCACAGCAGAAGAAATTAAAAACATGGTACGATAACCTGTATACAAAACAATCCACCCAAGTACATAAGAGCCTAATCCAATGCCTATATCAAAAAACAAGAAATACGTTGCCGTTGCCATCCCTTTACGCTGATCTATACACGCTTGTACCGCCATCGCTTGAAACGATGGATGCAGTGATCCATAACCAAGCCCAATAACTAATCCTGCCGTTAAGAATCCAATCGGGTCATGAACATCGCTTAACACGATCATTCCGATTATAAAGATAACAATGGCAGAGTAAATAATAATATTCGGTCCTTTTCTATCAAACAGCCTTCCTATAAGAGGACGAGGTACTACTATGGCAACAGCATAAAGAGCAAAAAAACCGCTTGCAAATTCTATTATACCAATACTTTTAGCATAAGTAGGAATAAATGCAAGTATCCCGCCATAAACAAACGCAAGTAAAAAACCCGTTATTGAAACCGGCAGTGCCTTCGGCTCAATAAAATTCTCCCAATTAACGGAATGAATTTTTTCCTCCTGAATATCAACTTTAGCTTCAGGCACTCGAGTCATCATTCCGGAAAGAAACGCTAAAAAGGCCAAAAATCCACAAACCCCATACAAAATCGTAAAGTTATAGTGAATAACAATTGTCAAACTCAAAAAAGGGCCTATTACCATAGCCAAGCTTGTAAACATAGCCAGATAACCTATCCCCTCTCCCTTGCGGCTTTCGGGAGCAGTTATCGCAGCTAGTGTAGAGGTTGCGGTAGTTCCCATTCCAAATCCCACTCCATGAACAAGCCGCAAAATTAATAAAATCAAAATACTTTTTACTGCAAAATAACTAATACTTGCAAATAAAAACATAGCAAGCGATATAAGAAGGAATTTCTTTTTTTCAAATCGGTCAATCCATTTACCCGCAAATGGCCGACAGGAAACTGCACCTATTTGAAAAAAAGTAACAGCAAGCCCCGCTTCCTGGTTACCATTTTTTAAAACATCAATTACAAATATCGGCAAAGCAGTTAGCAACGCATAATGTGTCATAAATTGAAAAAAGCAGCTTAAACATGTACAAAGAAAATTTCGAGTCCACAACGATTCCTTATCCAAGATTATTGCACCTTCTCTTTTTTTACAATCAAACTACATATACTACACCAATAAATTGTTTCGTTTGACTCAAGTATTATACCTTTATAACTTTTAACTAACAAAATCATCAAACGCCAACGAAAATCTTCCTCTTATGGAAAAATCAAAGCATCCTTCTCGTCTAGTTCAAAAAATGGATTCCAAGCAACCTCCCATAAGTGTCCATCCGGATCTGCAAAATAACCACTATAACCACCCCAGAAAACTTTTTGAGCCTTTTAAATTATCTTCGCTCCCGCCCGTTCGGCTTTTTGAAGAACCAAGTCCACTTCTCCAACACTTTTTGCATTATGTGCTAAAGTAATTCCTGAAAACCAACAATCACTTACTTTATCCTCCACTACTAAAGTAAGTGATTTCGTTTCGTCCATATTTTTAATATCGGAACGTACTTTTTCTAAAATTAAATCCCTTTCTCCGGGCTCATACATCATAGTATTAGTTTCATAATCTAATTGGTTTAACATCTTGAGGTATTTTTCCGAGTCCTGAATTTCAATTTTTCTAATAAGCATCTTTTATCTCCATTTCACTTAATCGGTACATATATCTTGGCATAGTCTCTTTGCTTACCATTATACTACCGAATGATAAAAGGGTAACAGTTCTTAAGCTCACATGCTTGTGTTCAGAACGTACTTCCACCGATCACTCCTCCACCAAGCGTTTTGCTTGGTACTGGTTGTTGTACTCGTTTTCCAAACAAAAGCAATTTACACAAATAAAAGCACGGCACAGCTACGCTGTCCGTGTTTTTATTTGTGTAAACAGTCATACATTTTAACGCTTGATAAACCTTAAATGCAAAGCATTGACTTAACAGTCGTCAAGGAATATAATAAAAAGTATCGCGTTTTATATAAAATTTTTATTATATTCCAATTATATCATATCACTTTTAAATCAGTTTGTCAATAGCTTTGAGAATTTTCTTGCGTTAGGAGTGTATGTATATGAAACATCCCCTGATCTCCTTTATTCAATTGGATACGCTTTTGAATAAAGGAGTTGTAGAAGAAATCTTAAAAACCAACGAATATTCCACTAGGTACGGGCTAATTTTAACTCATGCTGACGCTATTGAATTAGTCGAAACACGAAACGAGGCTCTTTGCGCAAATGGGCGCATTGAAATCAGTAGCGCTACAATAGAAAAAATCATCGATGCCTTTTGCAACTCGTCCTATATCACACAACAAGATTACGCCAGTACTCTGCATGAACTTTTGGAAACCTTTTACTACATGAAGAACGAGACTCTGGATTCAATCCCTGACGATGAGCTAATTGAATTAATGAAAAATTATTTTGAAAACCGTTGCAAAGGGTCTTTAGAGCTTTTAAAAGGTAGAGAGATGGAAAAGTTGGCAAGGAATATACGCTACGGCGTACCTGATTACAATAATGTAGAGGAAAAAGAGGATACCCCAGATGAAGAGGAGGAATTTTAATGTCAAACATGAGCTTAAGGAAACCGAACCAGATTAATCCTCAAAATATTAACTATCACCAATTCACATTATCTCTCATAAACGAAGGAAGACATACCGGGCTATTGACTACAATGAAAATTGAGCAGATACAAACACAACTTATGCTGCTATTAAGCGAAGCCATCCAAAAATATACTCATAAAGAAAGCAATTCCGTTAAAACAGAAGTAGCACAAAGAATTATGGAATCCATTCTCTACTGTATCGACATGTACCTTATGCATTTCCCTTCACTTGAACAATCAATTGATAAATTACAGGAGAGCGATATAAGTGAGCTGAACGCCCAAGGCTTGAAACTTGCCAATACCCAAATAGAGCAAGCACAACAGCTTTTACAGGAAGTGGAAAATACAAAACTCTCTATTCCGCTTGTTGCTTATATTGAGACAATAAATAGTTTAAGCGCCTTTTTTCTTAATTATGAAATTAAATTTGATGCTCACAATACGATAGCCTCTATTG
>Ga0316604_10000268_pt1 | contig 73902 bp, 41 predicted proteins | sample OWC_soil_day20_C_FD_207650 | JGI IMG/M metagenome (GOLD analysis project Ga0316604, IMG submission 207650) | Wetland soil microbial communities from Old Woman Creek delta, Ohio, United States - OWC_soil_day20_CT | ecosystem: Environmental > Terrestrial > Soil > Wetlands | place: USA: Ohio... | reverse complement strand
AAGGTGCTATTGTTGATACCCCGGACGGCCAGTGGTGTTTCTTCCACTTCCAACACAACGGTTCATTAGGTCGTGTAGTTCATTTGCAACCAATGCATTGGCAAAACGGTTGGCCGGTTATTGGAGTAGATTTAGATAATAATGGAGTGGGTGAACCTGTCTATGTGTGCAAGAAGCCTATTCAAAGTTCACAACTATTCGCTCCACAAACCGATGATGATTTCTCTTCGCAAGCATTGTCGCCACAATGGCAATTTAATCATAATCCGGTTAGCAAGGCTTGGTCTTTATCCTCTCCTCCGGGTAATCTTACCTTGCAAGCGCTGCAATCTCCATCCTTCCGTTTGGCTCATAACACACTAACTCAAAAAGTGATGGGATACGTCAGTGAAGCAACCGTTGCTATCGACCTTTCATCAATAACAGAGGGACAGCGTTGCGGATTGGCTTGTATGGGTAAAGAGAATAAACTACTTGGAATTAGAACGAACGGAGGGCAGAAAAGCCTATATATATCCAACGATACTTCGGAAGTAACGATAGCACCTATTGCAGGAACTACGATTTATTTGCGTGTATCGATTGATATGCTTCGTCAGCAGTTTCAATTTTCATACAGCACAGACAATCTAACCTTTGATACTTGTGGAGACCCGTTCTTTATCCGTTTCGGTTATTGGAAAGGTGCTCGTATAGCTCTTTATTGTTACAATGTAGAAAAAGAAGCGGGTGCAGCATCCTTTTCATGGTTTACTTATAAGCACGATGGACCACAAAGTGTTTTGAACAGCGACATGGATCGAGTTATTGCCAATATTGCCCGAACATCGTTCCCTGAAAAGGATATTTATGTTGCCTGTCCCAATTCCGTTAATCATCAAAAGTCTGCACGTCAGATACTCCAACACGCCATAGATTCTTGCTCTCTATCAGGTGGTGGGCGTGTAGTGGTAGGAAAAGGTGTATACCGATTAAACGGCAATTTAATCCTAAAGAGCAATGTCAATCTGCATTTGCAAGAAGATGCCTTATTACTTTTCAGTGGGAAAGCAGATGACTTTCTGCCTGAAGTGCTGACACGGTGGGAAGGCACGGAATTATATGGACATTCGCCGATGCTCTATGCCTACCACGCAAATAATATTGCGATTACAGGAAAAGGAGTAATTGACGCACAAGGCGGGTTGGAGTTTGCCAATTGGAGTCTACACGAAGCCAAAGACAGAGACAGGCTAAGAAAGATGGGGGAAGAATTAATTCCGGTACAAAAAAGAATATTTGGAAAAGGAACGATACTCAGACCCTCCTGTGTACAGTTTCTAGGATGTTCCAGAATCCTGATTGAAGGAATTACCATTAAGAACTCACCATTCTGGACTATTCACCCTGTCTATTGCGACAATGTAATAGTGCGCGGAGTAACAATTGATAGCCATTACCCCAACAATGATGGTTGTGACCCAGAATCAACCTCAAATGTACTGATTGAAGATTGCACATTTAAGACCGGAGACGATGCTGTAGCAATTAAATCGGGGCGAGACAGAGATGGGAGATATATTGGAAGATCGTCCCAAAACATCGTTATCAGAAATTGCATCTTCCATTCCGAATGTAATGGCCTTTGCATCGGAAGTGAAATGTCTGGCGGTGTAGAAAACGTATATATGGATAACATTCAAATTGGTACTGTGAAGAATGCCCTTTATTTCAAATCAAACCGTGATAGAGGGGGGTACATTCGTAATGTGCAGGTAAGTAATATATCTGTGGAACGTGCAAAAGGCGCTATCTTACGTTTTGAAACAAATTATTTCGGTTTCAGAGGCGGCCAACATGCATCGCAATACGAGAAATTTCATATCAGCAACATAGAAGCCGAGTGTTCTGACAATTATGCCATCTTTATGGATGGTTATGAAGAAAAGCCTATTAAAGATATCGAGATAGAAAACTTCCATGTAAGGAAAGCCACTTATCCTTATTATTTAAAATGCATTGAGAACGTCCAGTTGAAAGATGCTTCCGTAAATGGTAAAAGTTTACCCGAGCATCCAGAGGAACATAAAGAGCGTGTAACGCTAGATGTCTATTAATCTATTGAGAAGCAACCCACATATCGTTGATCATTTAAGGTCAATTATATGTGGGTTATTGTATGCCTGTCTTTAAAATCATCTTATTTTAATATATATATATCCGAGCCTGCTTCATACGTCAAACTTGCTTTTATCCATAGACGTAGTGCCAACTTCGAAATTAAATAAATTTTACATAATTCTAGAATCTATATTCATTAGCATGCCGATATTCTTTTTTCTGAATACTCCGCAAAATTAAAAGGAGATTATAAATAGCATCATTTCTTCTTTTGCGTGAAATCAAGATTTACCTCTACTTTTCCTGCATAGCAAACGATAAAGATGACAAATCTCATTTTTCTAATATAGCTTTTCGTAAAAGTGCCTCCAAATAGTAATAGTCGGCATAAGATAAAGGTACATCGACTTGCCTATTCTTTGGACAATTTGCGGTGGAATGGAGCAAAAGAAAGCCCTGATTTGTTCTGGGAGATACCTGATAATGCTCACTCAAATTCTTGATAATTATGTCTGCCAAATGTTTATACCAGCCGCTTTTGCTGGATTCGACATAACCGGAAAGTTCATATAAGGCAGAAGCCGTAACCGCAGCTGCAGAGGCATCCCTTGGCACATTAGGAATACCCGGATCTTTCATATCCCAATAAGGTATTAAATCTGTCGGCAGATTGGGCTGATTGAAAATAAAATAGACAATTCTTTCGGCCTGATTGAGATAGGCTAGATTTTTGGTAAACCGGTAGCACATGGTAAATCCATATAATCCCCATGCCTGTCCACGTGACCAGACCGAGGCATCGCTGTATCCCTGATGTGTACCCTTGAAATGCACAGTTCCCGTTATTGTATCGTAATCTACCACATGGTAAGAGGAGTAATCGCTACGAAAATGATTTTTCAAAGTTGTATTGGCATGGTTTACAGCAATATCGTAATATAAGGAATCTCCTGTCGCTTCGCTTGCCCAGAAAAGAAGTTCAAGGTTGAGCATGTTATCTATAATAACCGGATATTGCCATACATTTCTGTTCCAATCCCACGAACGGATGGCCCTGACCCTTGGATTGTAACGGGAACTCAAACTTTTTGCCGCCTGTATGAGAACCTTTTTATATGATTGTGCTTTGGTCAGGCGATAACCCTGACCGAACGAGCAATACAGCATAAATCCTAAATCATGGGTACCTTTATACCACTTTACCTTCTCAAGTGGACAAGTATACTTGACAGCTTCCTTACGCCAATACTCATTGTGCGTATATGCATACATTTGCCATAAAGAACCAGGAAAGAAGCCAGAACACCAATCATAAGGACCTACCAGTTTAAGACTGCCATCTTCATTAATGGAATAGGGAGAAACCAGTGACTTGTCACCAGACTTTTGCTTTGCCTCCTGAGTACACTTTATAGCGTAATTCAATTGAGTCTCTGCAAAAGCAAAGATACGATCTGTCTCACTAAGAATATTATAATCTTTTTTTGTGAAATCCAGACAAGAATATCCCCGTTGGTGCAATGATTTTTTCACTCTTGCCAGAGGTGAAAGGTTTCCTCTAATAGACAGGGCATAGTTTCCTGTTATGATAAAGAGAAATATAAAAATACTTATTGTTGTTTTTTTCATCATTCATTTCATTAATAACTCTACTATAACCTTATGATTTAGTGCCACTAAAATAAGTAATATTTTCATATTTCCCTTCCTTAATCTTCAAAAAGGAGATTAATTTATATGGCTACATTATTCAAATTAAGCTTCAATTTTTTATATGCAATATTCATTTGATTTTCTATTGTCTTCATCGAAAGATTATATTTTAAGGCAATATCCTTATGTTTTTCACCCTTGATCCTACAATCAACAAAAATCTGTCGACACTTATCTGGTAATTTATTAATAGCTCGCTCAATAAAAATCAAAGCCTCTTCAGAAGTAGTGGACGTATCTGTCGGATCGGAACAGGAGTGATTATTTAAATAATACTCAAATTGAGCATCTTCCGAACAATAAACATATTTCACTTTTTGCTTATATCTTATATAATCTAGACATTTGTTTTCCACGGCTTTTTTAATATAATAGAGATAGGCTACAAGAATGCCATTACGTGGAGTAGCCTGCGATGCACAAACGGATAACAATTGGGAGAAATAATCAGTATAAGCAATCCCCATATCATATTGCCCTGAAATATTAGAGACTTTTATTTTTTCCCAAATATGTAAGAATACATCTTGCACAATATCTTCACTGTCCGTTTCGCAACCCAAATAATAATAGGCTGTTTTTACCAGATCGGAATAATAGTTCGTGTAAATTGATTCTAATAGTATTTTCATAGATTTAATTACAGCTTAAACGTTTAAGTATATGGTTTAAAAAGGTTTCAATTAAAACTTAGTAATTAATTTAATTAATCTCTACAGATAAGCTTACAAGGGATAATAACTTGGTCAACAGATTGACTAGTTTCAATAGTGGAATTAGATTCTTTCAGATCAATTTGCTTTAATAATATCTCAACGACTTTCTTTCCCATTTCAGAAATGGGCATTAAAGCAACATTAATTTGAGGGGCAATCAGCGGGAACAATGATTCTTCATGGATAGAGGCTAACTCAAATTTATTATAGTCAATATTATGGTTCATAAAGTATTTAAACGCTTCCATTGCCAAAATATGAGTAGTAAAAAAGAAGCCATCAACATCCGGTTCTTTTTCGAATATTTCATCAAGAGCATCGGGCAATTTTTCTTCATAGTTATGGATATCGACAACTTTAATTAAGTTATCGTTCACGTCAATATTATATTTTTTAAGAGCATTTATATATCCATCCATACGAAAGCCCAAGGTTAACAAATGAGGATTTGTTGTAAGAATGGCAATTCTTCTAGCCCCTTTAAGTATAAGATGTTCTACTAAACTAAAGCTACTTTCTTCATTATTAATGATGACATAATTAGTAGTGAGATCGGGAAAAAAACGATCAAAAAACACTACGGGATACTCTTCAACTATTAATTTTTGTATTTCATTCTTTGTCTTTTTTGTCGGAGCTATAATTATACCATCAACCTGATATGATTTCAGCATATTAATCATCCGCTCTTCACGCTTCCCATCGGATTCAGAGCTACAGATCATTAAAGAATATTTAAAGTTATCCAATGATCTCTCTATTGCTTTTGCAACGCCAGAATAAAATGAATCGGCTATAGACGGAATAATCAATCCTACCGTATTCGACCTGCCGCTATTTAATGCACGCGCCAACATATTAGGTCTATAATCCATCTCTTTTGCACATGCAAGAACTCGTTCTTGCGTTGACGGACTTATTTTTTTTTCATCACCCAATCCAGAAAGCACCCAAGAAACAGTTGCTACTGAAACGTTTAAGTATTCTGCTATAGTCTTTAAAGAGACTTTCATATTTTTATAGGAGCGTTTCTTTTTTTCCATAATAAATATCAGGTTAAACGTTTAAGCAAATAAAGATATTTTTTTGTAGTTATACAATAGCTAAGACAAATAAATATCTTTATTTAAGTTTATTTTGCAAATAAAAGACAATTAAAAGAATAATTATTTCGTCCATACAGCATCACTAATGATGCTAGCAACAGTTTGCCCACACAGGACTAAACCTTTATTTTCAGCGTTCGCATAAATACCCCACTCAACAAATACCATGCATAAAAATGTTTCTATATATTTCATGTCATCCTAAAATGAATTCATAATTTTAAAGCATGATCCCCGAATACATTCTTCCCAGACCATATCTTTACAGATGTCCAGGGTTCATCATTGCAGTTCCAAAACGAATCATCAACAGACAAGCCCAATGGCAAAAAGATATTTGTGCAAATATACAAACTTCCCCTATTGTTATAACCATCAGCCAAACCAGGCTGATTTCCACACACTCCAATATTCAACCAACCATCAGAAGAAAAGGTATCCGGAGCATTCAAAGTTCTCTTAATCACAGCTGTCAGGGCACATCTGACCTGCCCTTCAGATAAAGAAGAAGGTAACCTTTTACGTAAAGCCATATCTGCCAAATGCTGAAAAGCTGCTCCACGATATACAATAGATCGGCCTGTAGCCGGATAAGAGCCGTCAGCATTAATCCATCTCTCCTGCAGCTGGGCATAACGTTTACAGACTGTTTCTAATTTCATTTCATAATGTTTGTATCTCCCTGTCTTTTGATCTATAATTTCAATAATGGTATTGAGATATGGTTGAATAACATAACTATTATAATAATCAATATCAAAATGCTTTCCATCCGAAAACATGCCATCTCCAACATACCAATGCTCCATAAATTCTTTCACCCCATACTCAACACGTACGGCATCATAAGGCAAGTCATACTTGCAGAAAAAAGCCTCAATCATGGCCGAAAAAAGGACCCAATTGTTATACACCGGAATGATTGAACGGGTCTCTCGCAATGCTCTAACAAGTTGATCTCGTGCTCTATCGTTCAAATGATTCCAAAGCCACGGAGCACGAATAAGAGCTAGCGCAACATAAGATGCATCCACTAATGGCTGGCTTATGGAAGCTGTCCATGCTACATAATCTGTTGCTTCCGGATTCGTTGCGTTATCAATAGCTTGTAACGCCCATTTCCTATATTGATCTCTCAGAGCTACTTCCTCTTTTGATCCCCCTTCTGAATTAAGCCAGGGAGCAATACCACTTAAAGTTCGTCCAAACGCCTCCAGATAGGCTACTTTTTTTCTATTTACGGAATCATCACTGCACAATGGCACAATCACAGGCATTTTTTCTTTCAGCTGATTGCATGCCAGATTTGACATGACAGGACGGGCTACCTGATCAAGATAACTAAGCCAAACTTCTCTACGTTCTTCTGAAACGGAATTCTTCGCATATAAATTAGCTGATAAGGAAAAAAAAGTCATTAAAATAAATATTCTATATCGTTTCATACATAAACATATTAAATTTATAACTCGCAAAGGGTATCGCATATTTATGGTACAAGTCAATTTACTGTAACAAAGTTCGACTTTAGACTGGCATCAGAATTCAAATTGGAACATTTCCGAATAACAATGCTGCCGCTATTTTCAGGAAGAGTTAATTGATTAAAGGTTACATCTGTTACATCATCAAGGACAAAAGGCGGGCGAAAATCAGGATGTTCAATATTCAAAACGACATTCTTGAACACAACATTCTTGGCATGTCGCACATAAAATCCCCATGCTGGCAATTCACGAAACATATCATACTCCGGATAATTACTTATTTGCTCCGGTACCTGACTTAAACGACTCAATGGGATGTAAGCCATTCCTTTTGAAGCCCTTCCAGGATAAGTGATTTCAACATTCTCTATACGAATACCCTCCGCCTTATATCCCAGAATGCCGGTAATTGAGGCAGGAAAGGGGTTATGAAAGAAACCGATAGAAGGCCCTCTCATATCATAATTAATGTCAGGCCGTCCAAAAGCAATTTGAGCTTTCACATCATGGATATACACATTTTCTATACTTCCCGGTTCTTTACCTCCCCTATGCCCCAAACGGATAAAAATAGCATTGCTAACATTTTCTGCTTTGACATTTCCAACTTCAAGATTCTTAATCTCAGCCCCGTCCACCGATTCAATCGCTATTGCCGAGCGATAAGTATCATAAACCTTAATATTATTGATAATTATATTTTTAAATCCACCATATGATGCCGTACCAAGTTTTATGGCACTGGCACTCGTTCTCAGCGTACAATTTGCAATATATACACTGTCATTGCCATATTTAGAATAATATGATTTCAAACAAATGCCATCATCCGCAGAATCTATATCACAGTTCGTTATACTTACATTGCGGCAATCTAAGATATCAATGCCATCATTATTCCAATAAGCACGGTTAAAGACTCTGGCTCCATCAATTTTTAGTCCATGACACAACTCAAATGATAGCCCCCAACAAGCGCTATTTTTCAACTCTAGTCCTGATATATTAACATTATTACAAGTAGAAAAATAAATGAGTTTTGGACGCACGGTTTCACTCGGACGCCAACTGTTAGTGTTGTAATTGGGATCAATTCTATCTCCGAGATGATGTAAACTATCAATATTTAAAGCCAAAGCTCTTCCCTGTCCATCAATTTTTCCACTACCCGAAATAGTAATATTATCAGCCTTATACGCAGTGAGAAGTGCTATCTGGGAGTTGTCATCTTTTTTATCAGTATCCGGTCTACCCGGCATTTCCATTTCCTTATAATGATAAGGATTTGAGCTTCCCAATAAAACAGCTCCTTTAGTCAGAAACAAGTGAATATTGGACTTTAGCTCCAAACTCCCGGTAAGAAAGACTCCAATCGGAACTACTATCTCACCGCCACCAGCTTCCGACGCCTGGTTTATAACCTTTTGAATAATTTTAGTATTGATTGTCTTTCCATCAGGTTTTGCTCCAAAAACAAGAATATTATACTCTTTAGCTTGGATTCCAACGGCGAACATCAGGCATAATACCAAGCTACTGAAAAATTTTAGTTTATTCATTTCTATGTCAATTATAGTATTATCTCTCAAACGGAACAACCTTATAAAGGCATTATCTTAATTACGCTTTCACCTTTCCTCGCAGCAGAATTTACAGTAAAGACGATCCGTGTAATGCCTTCCGGCCAATATCTTTTTAAACCACTATCTGTCACATTATAATGTTCTATTTTGGGAGTAAGTATATTGGAATTATATTTTAAATCCAAATTATAGTTGTACCCCGTTAAACGAATAATCCCTGACTCTATCTTACGGGCATCACAATATAAAATTAAATTAATAGAAGTTGTATCCACTACTTCTTTCAACTCATATGTATCCTTTATAATAAACCTTTTACCGCGTTGCAACAAATAAGTTCTTTCCCATTTTTTCACTCCAGCTTCTTTTGGATATGCCTGTGCGATATCAGTGGAAAAGATAATTTGCTTACTATCGGATTTATAACAAGTATGAATCGCTTTAAATTCCCGCCCATTCTTCTGATCAGTCCCATTTATTTTAGGTAAATTATGATACTGGGATTTCATGGTCCAGATATTATACCTTTGGTTACTGAATGTCTTAGCTGTATATTTTTCCCGGCCGATATCTACAATACAAGGTTTCCCATTATAATAAACAATACAAGAACCCACATCATTATGATTATGGCTCTCCGCATTATTACCTCCTTTCGCAGCAAAGAAAAAGCCCTTAGATGAATTCGAATCATCACGGCCTCCCCCCACTTCAATATCAGGTAACCAAAAATGCCTAATCAAAATATCCTCTCCATGAAAATCTTTAATTTCCTTTAGCTGCATCAATTGCAAGATTTGCTCATCAATTCTACCATTTGGCATTTTCTGACCCAAATTTTGTTTAAAGGCCAAATATGCCCCTAACTTTTGCATTGAAGGATCATTTATTGCTTTTCCGTATTCAAAAATGATAGTAGCATCGGCATTAGGCACAGCATCAGCATCAGCAAAATTAATAAAATAAGGATATTCGATGTAAACTTTATAAATGTAGCTTCCTATATTCTTAACAAGATGATTATCATAGACATTAAATTTATTCTTAGTAGCTCCACTTAACAAGTTAAGGCATTGAAATAAAGAACCTCCAGCCCTTCTCCAATATGAAGGTCCCTCATCGCAGCCGCCATCATCAGGATAATCATTTATAAACTGATCAAGAGATTTTATGACTTTCTCAACACCAGAAATTTTCTTTTCCTGATTATCCTCTAAAATTAGAACTGCTGTCAGTATATTATAGTTTATCCATGGGTTCCAATTATTTACCAAACGGCTTCCATCTAATCCCTGCCACCAAAAATTGCTACGTTTATAATAAGGAATAATAGCCTTTTTCATAACTTCATTTTTAAGTCGATTAGCAATTAATGGATGAATTTTATCAAATTCGTCTTTAAATAAAAACCATGTCCATGAAAGTATATTGGCAACCTCACCTACCCCCAAATCTATAGTAGGCTCATTTACATCAGGCAATCCGGGAAGAGCCTTTTGCAAATAAAAATGTGCCGACCATCCCCACCATGTTTGTTCACTATAAAACCAGACCCCATTGACTATTTGATCGAGGAAACGGCCTTTTCCCTCCACCAGTTCCCCCATCACCAAAGCGACCAAAGCAGAACGTGGAGCAGAATAAACTTCATCCCGACGGTCACCGGAACGAATAAATTCAAGATAATCTGTAGCCTTAATAGAAGGCCAATTGTAATTTAGAGCAGCTTCTGCACTCTCAATATATTCATTCCTAATTTGGGAAGGTAAACTATCCCAAAAACTACGATCACTATATTTAGGGAAATTCAGCTCAGAAAATGTCTTAACCAGTGATTGCTCCATATTGACTTTCTGCGCTTCTTTTTGTAATAAGTCCCTTTTCTCCGCAGAAATGCTGCAAAAAGAAAAGACTAAAAAAGATGTAAATAAAATAAACTTCTTCATATTGTTCTCACTTATAAAAGCACTTTTAGGGTTTGACTTTAAGGAAATTTTCATAGAGATCATTTTATGCTTCCCCCTATCATATCATATTCAAGTGTTCCGCCTTTTTCGATATCTTTATAATTAATAGAAACATATTTTATAGGTTTCCCATTTAACCGTATTGCTTTCACATATTTGTTACGGGATGAAAGACCATTGGCTTTGATTGTAAACGAATTCCCATTTGGCAAATGCAACGTAGCTTCATGTAATTGAGGCGCACCAAAAATATATTCACCCGAAATGGGATCAACAGGATAAAAACCAAAGGCAGAAAACATATACCAAGCCGACATCTGGCCACAATCGTCATTACCACATAAACCATCACGTTTCGGCAGATAGAACTTATCGAATACTTCTCTTACGATCTCTGCAGTTTTATTGGGGCATCCGGCATAAGTATATAAATAAGCAATGTGATGACTAGGCTCGTTTCCATGTGCATACAATCCAATGAGCCCCGTCACATCAGGCACCGTGACATGCCCCGGTAACTCACCAACATTTATAAAAAACAAAGAATCTAACTTTTGAACAAAAGCTTTTTTTGATCCGAATAAATTAATTAGCCCCGGCACATCATGCTGCACATGCCAAGTCCATTGCCAAGCATTCCCCTCAGTATAATCGCCACCACCAGCTTCACTGGTAAGTGCATGAGAATTGAACGGAATACGCCATTTCCCTTTCGAGTCACGCCCCCTTACCAGCATCAAATTAGGATCATAAATATTTTTATAAAAACCAGCACGCTTCATGAAAAAATGATAATCTCGAACCTTATTTAGAGCCTTAGCCATTTGAGCCACACAATAATCATCATAACCGGCCTCCAAAGTACGTGAAACAGATTCTGTTGCGCTCAAATCAAACGGGAAATAGCCATATTTATCATAATTAGACCAATCAGATTTTATATGTTCAGAAGTCTGTGAATGTATGATAGCTTCGTATGCAAGCGTAGGATTAAGTGCAGTGTTCCCTTTTAAATAAGCATCTACAATTACAGGAATGGCATGATTCCCAATCATACACCAGGTTTCACACATTCCATATTCATTAGTAACTAATAAGCCTGTTTGCCGGTATCGTTCTAAAAGTGAACACACAAACTGACTGTTTTCTTTAGAATACATAAGATTTAAAAACGGATGTTCCGCCCGATAGGTATCCCAAAGAGAAAAGTTGGTATACATATCTCCTACGGTACTTTTGTGCAATTGATGATCCCAACCGGAGTAAGCTCCATCAACATCCGTCACAAGATTCGGCATAAGCAGAGCATGATACAAAGAAGTATAAAATGAAATGCGCTGCCCGTCATTCATAGCCTTTATGTCAATTCGCCCTAAATAGTTATTCCATAGAGTTTCTGCTTGCTTATGAATGGCATCAAAGTCCCATCCCGGCACTTCAGTATCAAGATTATGAATAGCCCCCTGTTCGCTAGCTGTTGACAGAGCTACTTTTACTTCTACAATTTCTTTATCCTGAGTGGAAAACCGGATAAGCATTTTGGCTATCTTTCCCTTAGCTTGTTTCTTATCGGCAGCAGTACCATCTTCATAGGACGTAATTCGTTCAAAAGGCTTCGAGAATCGGGCACAGAAATAATAACAATGATCACGAATAAAACCGCTTGACCGGCGCATACCTGCAATAGTCTGAGGATCAACTACCTTTATGTAGCTTTCTGTTGTCTGGTCACCTATTCCATGTTCAAGGTCAATCATAATCCCTGACTTTTTATTAGCCGGATAAGTGTAACGATGAAATCCGACCCTTGAAGTTGCAGTCATTTCCGCAAGAATGTTATAATCCCGAAGTTTTACCCGATAATATCCAGGACTTGCCTGCTCTGAATCGTGTGTGAAAGAAGACCGATAGCCCGTAGAAGGATTTTCTTCTGTACCAGGAGAAAAAGGCACATCACCAACAACAGGCATAAACAAAATATCACCCATATCAGCAGCACCTGTACCACTAAGGTGCGTATGGGAAAAACCTATAATTGTTTTCGACTTATCATGATAACCGGAACAAAACTCCCAACCAAAAATACCATTATCCGGGCCTAACTGGACCATACCAAACGGAGTTGTTGCAGCCGGAGAAGTGTGACCGGTATAAGCCGTACCAATAAACGGATCTACATAACCAGTTATTCCCGTCTCTGCAGCAAGAGTGCAACTGAACATTTCTACAAAAGTCAAAAACATTGCACTAATAAAAAAACTAGAGCTTAAACATCTATTCATCTTATTCATTTAAAATAACTACAATATTTCAATTTCTATTTGGAGTTAATTTAATTAATATAACTCCATGAACCGGAATTTTAAATTTAAGATTATCTTTAGAAGTTCCCAACTTCTTATTTTTCCACACATCACTTACTTCATAGCTAAACTGATCAAAATGAATATTTACAAAGCTATAGTCTTCTTCCGAAAATCGACAATTAAAATCCCACATTTTTTCACCGCGATTAAAGAAACAGACTGCCGCTTCACCATTCGCAAGTTGTTTCACCCATATTTCATGATCATCAATTTTAGAAAAGCGCTGTCCCTGCATCCCCAAGCTATCCTGATCAATAGAAATAACATCTTTATTTATTAAAATATTCAAGACCTCAGGTTTTATTATCCTCAAATCATTTCCTGCAAGAAGGGGAGCAGCTAACATGCACCACATCGTAAAATGCGATCGATTTTCCTCTAATGTTAGATTTCCATTTCCTATTTGTAACATATCCGGATCGTTCCAATGCCCTGGTCCTGCATAGGGATATAATTCTGCATTTCGATCTATAATATCAGTAATACTTGGAAAAGAATCAAGAATATCTCCGGTAGTTCGCCATAGCTGCCCTACTCCCTTTGCCCACTTCCATGGTTCACTATTTCCCCACTCACAGATAGAAAAAATAATAGATCGCCCACTAGCTTTCAATGCATCTTTCATTGTACGGTATGCTCCTTCCGGAGATTGTTCTTCAGCATGACACCAATCATATTTTAGATAATCCACTCCCCATTTTGCATATGTACGAGCATCTTGAAACTGATATCCCCTACTACCCGGACGTCCGGCACAGGTCAATGAACCAGCGCAAGAATAAATACCAAATTTAAGTCCTTTAGAATGGATATAATCAGCTAAAGCCTTTATTCCTGAGGGAAAACGCACAGAATCTGCAAGAATATTTCCATCCTTATCCCTACCAACTTGCCAACAATCATCTATATTCACATATTCATATCCAACACTCTTCATTCCATTAGCAGCAATTAAGTCAGCCATATCTTTGATCTTTTGTTCATTGATATCACGATGAAAACAATTCCAGCTATTCCATCCCATAGGTGGCGTTAATGCAAGTGAATCAGTAGAATTTGCTTCCGCAAATAAAGAGAAGCACAATACAGCAATAAACAATATTAATTTCTTTCCCATTTTATTTTCTATTCAAAAGAAGGAGGCATAACCTTTGTTCCCCAACTAAAACTAGGTTTTCCAGCCAGTTTATATTCTATCAATCCGCCCGAAGATATGCTATTCCAAGGGATCCATGCATTCTCATAAGGTTCCTTATTCAATTTCATACCATGAATATAAAATTTATTTTCACTACCTCCTTTTATTACTAAATCCCCATGCTTAAAGTGCATTTTTATATATGGAAAGATGGGAGAATTAATTGAAAACCCATCAACTCCTGGTATCTCAGGATAAAGACCAATGGCTGCAAAAACATACCACGCCCCCATAGACCCTAAATCATCATTTCCTGGCAGCCCATCCTTCTTGCTGAAATATTCCTTAGTTATAATCTGATTGACTATTTCTTGAGTCTTATATGGTTTACCTACCCAATTAAAAACCCATGGAATAGCGAAACTTGGTTCATTCCCAGATGCATACCAATCATCATCGTAACCAGCATCTAAGCGACGAAATAAATAATTCAACCTTTTCATCGCTTCTTCTTTCCCCCCAATTATATCAATTAATCCTTCGATATTATAGGGAACCATCCAGAAATAACTATTATACGTAGCTTCTCTGAAATCATACTTTAGATCCACCCATCCATCTTTTCTCCTTGATTGCAGCCATCCAGTCTTTAGATTATACAAATTCCGCCACGATTGAGCCCGATTAAGAAAGATCTTACTTACCTCTTTATTATTACAAGCATTAAGAGCAAAACGAGATATGGCAAAGTCAGCAGAAGTATATTCCAGCTGCATTGATGCATAACAAAAACCATTCTCTAAAAACATCTCTAATGCCGGACGAGTTAACTGATTTTGAGATTTAGTTCCAGGAATTTCAGCCCCTCTTCTCATCGTTTTTAGAATAGGAACAGGATCATAATTCCTTGCTCCAAAAGCATACGCATTGGATATCAAAATGGATGTCGGATCTCCCTGCATAACACCAGTTTCAATATTAGCAAGTACCCAACGTGGAAATCCTCCTCCAGATTGCAATGCAAAATCCTGAAGAGAAACAACGACATCAGAAGCCACTTCCGGGTCAAGGATTGTCATTAATTGCGCTTGAGTACGATATGTGTCCCAATTACTAAAATTAGTATATTGTTTCCGAATAGTTTTATGTACTTTGAAATCGGCTCCCATATATTCACCATTAACATCACTGCATACACTCGGATGGATTAATGCCCTGTACAAATGAGTGTAAAATTGAGTAATGCGATCTTCATTTTCACCCTTAACTTCAATTTTTCCCAAATAAGAGTTCCACTTTTCAATAGCTTTATTCTTTATTTCTCCAAAATTCCACCCCGAATTTTCAGCGTTAAGATTCTCTCTAGCATTCTCAACAGATACATAAGAAATGCCTATTTTATACTGAATTACTTTTTGGAATCTCACATCGAACGTAAAATATAAACCAGAATTCTTTCCCTCAGTAAAAGTTGTACAAGGTTTAAGCTTATCATCTTTCCATGTACCAGAAGCAATGACATCCCCATCAAACTCTGCTACAAAATATATTTTATAAGGAGCTGGAATCCCACAAAAATCCCCACCATCAGAAAACCCTTCACAAGTATTTGGGCCTGTTATAACCACCGTTGACATATTAATAGGTGTACTAGCAACTCCTCCTCCAATAATAACCGTTGCTTTATCAGCTTCCGAAGCATAAGTATATCTTGCCATTCCGGTTCTTTCAGTTACAGTAAATTCAGCTTGTATGTTTTCTTGAACCTTTGCAATATAATATCCGGCTATCCCTCGCTCTTCTGAAATTTTGATATTTAGATTACTGATGCTATCAGGAGAAGTTGTCAATTCTCCATTCAATGGAACCGTCGGAAAATTCCCTTGGTTGGCACATCCAGCACCACTTAGCTGATTAACAGAAAACCCAATATCAGGAGCAAAGAAAGTACGAGTAAACTGTACCATTCCAAAAGGATATGAGGCCCCAGGATATAAATATCCACAGGCCAAACCATGTCCCTGCGTTCCCATCATAGTTTTTACTTTATTGGCATAATTAACCACGCTCTGCGCCTTCAGCATTGTGCTACAAAGCACAATTAAAAAAACAACACTTGTTATGTTTTCCAGTTTTTTTTTCATCCTAATGTAAATAATTAAGCTAATTAATTTGTAAAAAAAACAAAAAGGATTAAATTATACAAAATTTCAGGACAAATGATTTCACAAAAATGCCTAAGTCCTATTAGTTTCACTAGATAAAGCCTAACTTTAAAAGTTAGACTTTATCTAGCCTTTAGATCTAAATAATACAAAATTATTAAATATAACATCATGTGTACTCTGAAAGATCAGAAATAATAGAACCTAACAAAGTACACCTCTTCATTCATTATATCATTTTCAATAATAATTCATAGATCTCTACTAAAAAGCATCTAAACACTAATTACTCCATCCATCGTTTTGTATTAAGTTGGAATTCATTTCCAGTTCAGTTTGCGGAATAGGCCAAGAAGTAATATAGTCTCCCTGATAAGAATAAGAATAAATATTTTCACCCCAGCATTCTTTTAAACCATTGCCAGCATAAAAGACTTTCTCTTTTAACGTTTCCCATCTCAACTCATTATAATAATCGATCCCCTCATTCGGAAATTCACGTCTAAATTCATCTTGAATACGTTCCCTTAAATTATCTTTATCAGTTACTCTAGTCAAATCTGATGAATTCAGCAAAGCAACGCCAGCCCTTTCCCTAACTTCATTAACCAAGTCAATTGCATCACTTGTTTTTCCAAGTTCATTTAATGCTTCTGCCTGTAAGAGTGCTATCTCAGCGTAACGTATAATAGGAAAATCAATTGGGCCATAAGTCCTATCAGGAGTCTCGCTTGTTCCTTCATACACAAACTTTCGATATAAATAATAAAAGCAGTCTGTAGTGTTAGACCTCAAATCACCATACGTCCCATCACTACGATAAGGCCATCGACTCGTTACAGTATAATCGCTTCCATTGTATGCGCCAAGATAAGTTGAATATGGAGTTATTACATTGTAGGCTAAACGAGGATCACGATTTTCATAAGCCTTTAATATACGCTCTTCATTACCATTGGGTAAATAATAGTCCATATTTGCACCTCTAATTTTAGCTGCTGAGATCTCATTATTAGTAAGATTATTTCGTAAAAAGAAGACTTCTCTTTCTTGCGTTGTAAGTTTTGACCATTCAGGTATAACATCACTCCAATTAAATGATGAACCATTAATATTTTCGTAAAGATCAACAAGGTTAGGTGAGACTAGCTCACAATTCCACCCCCCACCAAAAGATGAACGAGATCCACAGATTTTCTGAGTTGATGATCCATACCCGGATACTCCAATATTTTGTATTGAAAAAATCATTTCATCACATTGTTCATTTGATTCTTTAAAAAGAGTTTTATAATCATTAAAAAAAGAATAGCCACATACCTTAACTTTTTGAAAATCAGCAACTGCAGAAGTGTAATCCTTGATATACATATAGGCTTTCCCTCGAAGAGCATAAGCAGCTCCCTTTGTTACATGACCATAATTACTATCGCCAGCCTCATATTTATCGGGTAGATTTTTTTCGGAAATACAATCTGTCAAATCATTAATAATAACCTGCCACACTTCAGAATCTGAAGAACGAGCCTTAGTTGCCTCACTTGCAGAATAAGGCTCCAAATAGATAGGAACACCTTTCCATACTTGATTTAACCGAAAATAAAAATATGCTCTCAAAAATTTACATTCTGCAACATAACGAGCTTTTTTGCTTTCCTCAGAGGGCGATTTAACAGGAATATTTTGAATAGCATCGTTTGCTCTTTGAATCCCTTCATAGAAAAAACGCCAAGCCTGAGAAAAGTACCAATCATTTGAAGTTAACGTTCCAGCTAAAAAACTATCTGTATATTTGGTTTGTCCGGTAAAGCCCAGCCGATCCATTTCATATAATTCATGACCATCATCAGTTGAAGATACTCCCAAACGTAAAGCAGCATAAACGCCACTAACACCCATAGCCGTCATATTGTCAGTTGTCCACATTTTTTCAGAAGCGACATCTGAATAAGAGCTTGTATCAAGTAGATTTGAATCACAAGATGTAACAAACAATCCTGCGAAGGCTAAAATATAAAAGAAATACTTTTTCATTTTTCATTAATTTAAAGTTAGAAACTTACATTTACGCCTAACGACATCTGTCTCATCGTAGGATATTTTATTCCACTTCCTACTTCAGGATCAAGAGTGGGATAATTCGTTATCATAAACAAATTATCACCAGAAACATATATTCTAGCCTTTTCCATTCCCAATTTACCAATTATTGCTTTAGGAAACGTATAGCCTATTTGAAGATTTTTAAGTTTTATGTATGAAGCATCATAAAGATAAAAAGTACTTGAAAGGTCATTTTGGATATTTGAGTATTGCTCTTTTAACCGTGGATATTTCCCATTAATATTTGTCCTTGAATCCGTAGAATTATCAGGGTCAAAAAAATAATGATTATTAGCTACCGCTAGAAGAACTGAACATCCATTTTTCACGGATGAACTTGTATATCCCCTATCATTCCACAAATAAGACATTCCTGCACTCCCAGAAAAAATAAACGACAAATCAACGTTTTTATATTCCAAATTACCTGAAAATCCAAAATTATACTTTGGAGCAGACGTTTTTCCGGTAAATACTTTATCATACGTATTCCCATAATTGCCATCTCTATTTTTGTCCGCATAAATAAAATCTCCATAATAAATATTACTCTTTGAAATAGAGGATCCCGGTTGAAAAGAATATCCTGAATTCATCATTGACTGCAACCATGCCATATCATCCTTAGTCCTTATCATTCCATCTTTAGGACCTCCGCCAATATTTACACTCCCATCCACATTGTAATAAGTTCCGTTTCCTTTATATACATCTAATAAATAATATTCATTAATTGGATGCCCGTCCAAAATTCTTGTATCCGATCCACTAGAAATATCGCCAATATTAGAAGAGTAGGTATCGCCATTCCACCCCTCTTCTAGTGCTCCCTTATACTTCTCCACACAATTATAATTATATGCAAAATTTGCTTTGAAAACATAATTCAAATTTCCAATTTTTCCGTGATGCGCAGCAGTCACTTCAATACCTTTATTCAGTACTTCAGCTATATTCTCAACGGTTGCAGCAGCTGTTCCCACTGTTAATGGAATCGTAGGAGTATACAAAATCCCATCAGTATATTTACGATATAAATCCAATTCAAAATCCAATGCACCACTAAACAGCGTCCCATCTAAACCTATATTGGTTAAAGTCGTAGTTTCCCATTTTAAATTTGAATTAGCCAATTGTGCGACAGCAAGCCCCGTAGATGCATTTCCACCAAAAGAATAATTTGTCGTAGAATAAGTTGCCTGATATAAATAATTATCCGCTGCATTATTATAATTTGTAGCATTGTTACCTGTTTTCCCCCAAGACAAACGTAACTTCAAATTATCTAAAAATCCCTTATACTTTTGCATAAATGGTTCTTCAGAAATTCTCCACCCAACAGAAAATGCTGGGAAAAACCCCCATCTTTTATTAGATGAAAAACGAGAAGAGCCATCATAACGGAAAACTGCTTCTAACAAATATTTACTTTGATAAGCATAGTTTAATCGTCCAAACCACGAACGCATCGCATAATCATATTCGTCGCCTTCTGAAGATAAAACAGTCGTTGCTGAACTTAGAGTTGTAATATTTTCATCTATCAATCCCTTCTTCTTAGTGTTAAAATTATAATAATTGTAATAATATTGATTATAACCCAACAAAGCCCCGAAATCATGCACCTTATTAAACGTCTTATTATAACGCAATAAACTTTCCAAAGTCACCATATAATCTTTATTATAGGAATAATAAGTGGTCAAATTTTCAGGAGATCCGCTGATTATTTCAACAGACTCATTCGTTAGGAAATTCCACCTTTCATAGCTAAGAGGATGTTCATTATATTCCGTGAAAGCCATATTATAATTTACTTTTGATTCTAAAGTCAAACCCTTCAATATCCGAAGATTTGCAAACATCGTTGTATTAAAATTTGTCGACTTATTACTTCCCCCAGTATCGTAAAAACGAACTAACACATTATTTGTCGTAGCATCCTCCCCTGTTGCAGACGGATAACCATATTTTCCTTTGTAATAAGGATAAACACCTGGAGTTGTCCCACTCAAGCAATCAAAAGCTTCATCATCATCCCCCATTCCACTTGAAGATAATTGCCCATATGTTTGAGTTCCAATAGTCAAGAATTTAGCAACTTCTGCTTGTAAGTTAATCCGCATTTGATATTGTTCCTCTCCTGTTCTAGGCATTGTTCCGGGATTATTGAGATATCCCATCGAAAGTAGAAATTGTGTTTTTTCACTTCCCCCATTCAATGAAACACTATGTTTTTGTAGAATTTTATTCTGGAACACAACATCAGCCCAATCAGTATTAGGATAAGCCACATAATTAGGAATGCCCTCATCTGTCAATCCATCCGGATCTTTTGATTTTTCCCGCCATGTATCAATTGTTGACTGTGAGAAGACTGGGCTAATACCCGAATTTTCATAACCTTCATTAATCAATTCCATATGCCGGGCATAATTTGTCACGAACTCAGGTACCCGGCTAGGAGAAGTTACCGACATAACCCCAGAATAAGTTATAGAAGTCTTACCCATCCTCCCCTTTTTAGTAGTAACTAAAATAACTCCATTTGAAGCCCGTGCACCATAAATTGAAGCGGCAGCAGCATCTTTTAATATTGAAATATTTTCAACATCCTCAGGATTGACAGCATCCAATGATCCCGGAATTCCATCAATAACAACTAACGCTACATTTGAATTTAAAGTTCCAAGCCCACGAATGCTAATGGTCGCTCCATCTTCTCCAGGCTTTCCTGATCCTTGATGTACATACACTCCGGAACTTAGACCTGCAAGTGCCGACGATAAATTAGTTACAGACCTATTTTGCAATGCTCGTGAATCGACCGTTGCTACAGAACCTATCAAATTTACTTTCTTTTGAGTTCCATAACCAACAACAACCACTTCTCCCAAAGCCTTAACAGATTCCTTTAAAATGATTTTCATACCATCTGAAGCTAAAACATTTTTTGTTTCATAACCAATGAACGAAACCTCCAATGAAGCTCCAGACTTTACATTTAGTGTAAATTTCCCATTAATGTCTGTAATTGTTCCGATTGATGTGCCCTTCACCTTTATGGATGCCCCCACAATCGAATTTCTTTCTGAATCAAAGACATAGCCAGTAATTGGCTGAACCGATAAAATATTCCGTTCTGCATTTTGAGCATATCCTTTAAAGGAGAGAAAGGAGAAAAAAAACAAAAGGAGAAGCCACCTACACCCTACTATTCCATCGAAATAGGATTTTTTAAGAAACAACATTTTATTTTCCATATCATATTAATTAAAGGTTTACATTTTTCATAAAAAACAATTTAGTTCGCTTTTATTATTTTTGTTATCCACATAATGTAAAGCCAAATGAGTAGCAGAATAATTATTGCTGCAATTTGAGTATTAAAAAGATCCGTTGAAATGCCTAATATCGGAGTTATAATTGCACCTCCTGAAACGCCGACTATAAGTAAAGAAGAACACTCATTAGCTTTCTTGGGCATAGATTTCAAAGTTATTGAAAAAATAATTGCAAATAAATTAGCATATCCGACTCCGAATGCAATAACAGAGAGTATTATTGTTATTATCGTACTCGAAAATATCAGACTTATTAGTCCTATAAGCGCAATTAGTGCACTATATTTAAAAAATGTGATTTCCGAATATTTCATCAGCAAAATTCCACCAACAAAAGCACTTATTGTACGGACTAAAAAATAGACACTGTTTCCTAAAATAGCATCATTAAGTGCTATATGGCATTTTTCCATTAAGTATTTAGGCAACGTTATATTCATCCCGACATCAACGCCCACCAAGACTAAAATCCCAATGAACATAAACAACATTCTTTTTTCTCTTAACAATGAGATAGTTGAAGCGAAAGAAACTACATCTCCCCGATCTGTACATTCCTGTTTTATTGGTGTTACCCACAACCAAAAACCGGAAAGAAGCGTTATTAAAGCAAAGACCGGAAATATGTACTTCCAATCTAGAAATAATATTGAAAGCCAAGATGTTAAAATAGGACCTAAAAAAGAAGATATTGCCTTTGTGAATTGTCCTAGTGTAAGAGTCCCCGTCAATTTTTCCTCAGAAACAACATTGGTTACAAGTGGATTTAAAGCAACTTGAATAATCGCATTCCCAATTCCTATAAAAGCAAAAGCAACTAAAACAAACACAAAACTATACGAAAGACATGGAATTAATAACCCCAAAAAAGTAAATATATAACTAAACAACACCGTTTTTTTCCGACCTATACGATTCATTAATAACCCTGTAGGTATGGAAACTATTAAAAACCAGAAAAAACAAGATAAAGATATCAGGTTCACTAAAGAATCACTCAGTGAAAAATCCATTTTAACATAATTGGATGCAACACCTATCAGGTCAACAAATCCCATAATAAAGAAGCCAAAAATTACGGGAAGCATCTTTGATAATGACGCCCTATACTGCAATTCTTGAGATATAGATTTCATAATTTATCAATTTTTAATTCCTTTTCTACTAACTGAATTAATATATGAATAACCTTGATATGTATTTCTTGTATCCTGTCGGAATAATCCGATTTTGGAGCACAAATAGAAATATCTGACTCTTTTCTTAAAGGATTGTCTGTATCACTCGTTAAGCAAACAACAACCATTCCTTTTTTTCTTGCGGCTTCACCTGCTTTAAGTACATTTTCCGAACAACCACTCGTACTGATGGCTAAAAGGACATCACCATTTTGCCCCAAAGCATCAACATAACGACTATATATATCAGAAAATGAATAGTCATTGCCCACGCACGTGATATACGCAGGATCATTGATTGAAATAGCAGGCAAAGCAACCCTATCATTCCTATATTTCCCTGTTAATTCTTCAGCAAAATGTGTCGCATCACACAAAGACCCTCCATCACCACAACTAATGATTTTATTTTTGGCTTTCAATGCTTTGGCAATAGCAATTGCAGCTTCTTCTATCGACTTCAGGTTTGACTCTGAATTAAGAAATATCTGCAAACTCTGGGAAGCCTCTTCTAAACTGTCCCGAATAATATTAAACATAAACTTCATTGTTAATTAAATTACAAGCAATGGAAATAGCAGCATAATCGCCAATATTCTCTCCCAGCTGTGCCGACTTTATCTGGCAAACATTCAAGGATTGACTGAGAGCTTCCTTTTTCACGATCTTTTCAACCACAGGATTGAATAAATTAACATTACGAGCATAGATACTTCCGATGACAATACACTCCGGGTTCAATATATCTATCAAAATAGAAAGCCCTTTGCCCAAATAGACAGCCGATGTTCTAATTATATCATTAGCGAATAGATCTCCCTTGTTAGCTTGTTCTGCTACCATTTGAGCGGATATATATTCTATTTCATTGAATGAGCACCAATTCACACTTCCTCCTTGTTGATAAACTTCCAAAAGTCTTGTTTTGGCTATTTGAGCAATTCCACCTCCACTGGCAAAACCTTCAAACGAACCTTGCTTTCCATAACCAACCGGTCCAAAATCAGTCAATCTTATATGTCCGACTTCTCCAGCATTATCATTAGTCCCACTATACAACTCACCATTAAGAATTAACCCTGCACCCAGTCCCGTTCCAAATGTCAAAAAGATCATATTCTTACTCCCCATCCCTGCACCATATTTCCATTCTGCTAAAGCACAAGCATTTGCATCATTTTGAATGGCACATGGTATTCCTAACTTATTTTTTATCATATTCACAATAGGTATGTTTTGCCAATCCGGTAGATTAGGAGGAGACATAATGATACCTTGTTTGCTGTCCAAGGGACCTCCACAACTTATACCAATAGCTGAAATATCTCCATAAGTCGTTTTATTCTTGCATATGATTTCATCCAAACAGGAAAATATATTATCAATCGTTTCTTGTACCTTTGTCGTTTTAATGACCAATTTCTGTATTATGCTTATACTATGATCCATATTTTCTTTAGCATAAATAATAGCTGTTTTTGTTCCTCCTATATCAATTCCTAAAAAATTTCTTTTATTCATATTATTCCATTTAATTAATATTAAACTACAAATCTGATTACATCTACAAAACGATAAAAAGGAAATAAACCCCTAAGCCTATTTCTGAAAAAATCACCTTCCAGAAAAATTCTAATCAAAAAAGTTTTTTCTCTTCGCTGAAACCATATTAAATTCTATTATTCCTCCATTCATAATTTCCTTATACGATACGAAAAATCTTTTTAATAATCTTCCATTTAGCGTTACAGAATTAATATATTTATTTTTAGAAGAAATATGATTAGCCTTCATTTCAAAGACCTTTCCATTTGGTAAAAGTAATTTCATCTCTTTAACTTGAGGAGCTCCTATTATATATTCTCCCGATACAGGATCAACAGGATAGAAGCCCAAGGCTGAAAAAATATACCAAGCCGACATTTGCCCACAATCGTCATTGCCACACAAACCATCTCTCTTAGGTAAATAAAATTGGTCAAATATCTGACGAATTATTTTTTGTGTTTTATACGCATCTTTAGTATAATCATAAAGATACGCAATGTGATGACTAGGCTCATTACCATGGGCATATTGTCCTATCATGCCCGTAACATCTCCATGAAATCCATCACTAAGAGAATGAATATCTAAAAAGAAAAGGGAATCGAGCTTACTTTCGAAATAGTTTTTACCTCCCATTAATTTTACCAGCTTAGGAATATCATGCTGAACATGCCACGTATATTGCCATGCATTGGCCTCAGTATAATCTCCTCCATTTGTTCCAGCATGAGAGAATAAAAAAGAGTCAAAAGGAGTACGCCAATCTCCTTTTGAGTTTTTTGCTCTCATTAGTTTTGTTGAAGGATCAAAAAGATTTTGATAATTATGGGCCCGCTGCCTGAAAAAAGATTGTCTATCCCAATCTTGCTCTTTTCCAGCAATCAACGAAGCACAATAATCGTCATAACAATGTTCCATTGTTCGCGAAACGGACTCAACAGCAAGTAAATCAGAAGGATAATAACTATACTTATTATATATATCCCAATTTGACTTAGGATGAGATTTTGTCAATGAAGCATAGATTGCTTCTGCAGCTTTTCTTTTTTCATTTGGAATCATCCCTTTCAAATAAGCATCTGCTACTACTGGCACAGCATGGTTTCCAATCATACACCATGTTTCATTTTGCCCATATTCATTTGTACATAATATGCCACGCTGGTTATATGTATCCAATATTGATTTTACAAATTCTGCATTCTTGTCGGGAAACATCAGAATATAAAACGGATGTGCGGCCCGATAAGTATCCCATAATGAAAAATTAGTATAACGGTCTGATCCATTATTCATCCTTGTTCCATCAGATAAACAATATGCACCATCTACATCGGCTATCTTATTAGGCATCAACAAGGTATGATAAAAAGCAGTATAAAATGAAATTTTCTGTCCGGCACTTAAAGGTTTAATTTCAATTCTATTGAGATATTCATTCCATACTGTTGTGGCATTTTCTCGGATTTGTTCAAAGTTCCATCCCCCAATCTCTTTTTTCATATTCCTTTCGGCCCCATCAATTCCTGTTGTTGATAAAGCGACTTTTACCATAATGATCTCATTATCTTCAGTCCCAAAATTGATAAAAAGCTTTGTGTTTTTCCCTGTCACACACTTATTACCCGATATAATGCTGTCGCAAAATGAAATAGAACTCGTGACAGGTTTGGACAAGACTGCGTAAAAGTAGAAAGTGTGATCTTCTGCAAATCCTTTGGAACGTCTCTTTCCTACAATAGTTGTGTCATTTAACAGAGAAATACTTGTCTCTATCGGAGTATCACCAATGCCATGCCCAAGATCAAAGATAATTCCTGATTGTTGAGATTTAGGGAAGGTATATCGATGAAAGCCGACTCTATCCGTAGCCGTTAATTCCACTTTAACATTATAATCCTCCAAAAAAGCCTTATAATATCCGGGATGAGCCTCTTCCGTAGCATGAGAAAAACGAGAACGATACCCTGTTGATGTATCTATTGCTAATCCTCTGCAAAAAGAGACATTTCCTACTACCGGCATAAGCATAATATCACCCATATCAGGGCATCCTGTCCCACTAAAATGAGTATGAGAAAATCCAATAATCGAAGAATCGGCGTCACAATAACCCGAACAATGCTCCCAGGTATCAGTCCCTGTATCGGGACCAACCTGAACCATACCAAAAGGTAGCTGAGCAGCAGGATGAGTATGGCCGACATATGCTGTTCCGATAAAAGGATCAACAAAGTCGGATAGCTGTTTTTGAGCAGATAATGCCCCATTTGCACCAAGATAGCCACAAACTATTAGCAAAAGCGAGCCTTTCCATTTACTTTGTTTATTCATAATCAAGTTTTTAGTCTAAAGTATGTTATATAATCATTTCCTGCCCGTTATAAATTTACTGTCCAAAGTTCTCCGAAATAAAAGGCAAAGCAATGTATAATGCAGCATGCCAATATTCCCAATTATGACTGCCATCACGAACGCGAAATTCACATGGTATTTGAGCTCTTCTCATTTCTTTATAAAATTGGGTATTTACATCCAATAAAAAATCATCGTCTCCACAATCAACAAACCAATGTACTGTGCGTAACTCCTTTAACGTGGTTTCATCGGCGTATGATACAAAAGCAATGCAATCGTTAGCTAATACGGACTTCCCGAATTCTGCCATTTTCCGGTCCATAACAGATTGACGATTTTGCTTAGGCAAAGACATCAGAGCGCTCATGGCATAAACAGACGAAAATAATTCAGGATGTTTCAACGCATAAGCTGTAGCCCCACCTCCACCCATGGAATACCCAGCGATAGCACGGTGAGATTTATCGTTCAGTATTCGGTATGTCCTTTCAATAAAAGGAATAAATTCATTAAAGAAAAAAGTTTCATAGGGCCAACTTCCTACATTAAAATACCCATCTTTCGAAGTACTCGCATCTGGAACTATAATAATCATTTCAACAGCCTTTCCATTATTAATCATACGGTCAACTATATTTTGCAAGTCACCTTCTTTTGTCCAGCCCTTATTGTTATCGTATAAACCATGTAAAAGATAGAGAACAGGATATCTTCCATCCTTCTGCGTTGAATAACTTTTAGGTAAATAAACCGAATACTTTCGCGTTGCGTTTAATATCTCGCTCTTTAGGCAGGCTTCTTTAATTTGACCAACTCCTATAGATTGAGAAAATATCTCAGTAGAGAATAACAGAAAGCACAGAATAACAAAAAAATTACTTCGTTTCATCTTATATTTTCATTAAATAAGTAGTGATTCTAGGCATGTGTTTACTATTCCGGGACAAACAACATAGAATCCGGAATTAATTGATAGGCTGTATCTTTATCACAAAATCCAACATCTAGACGGCAACCCCATTCATTTTGAAAATAGAGTATACGAAACTTATGAAAACCTGCATCTAATGCGGCCTTTCCAGAAGCATAAAACCCGGTTGAATTGTTATTATCAACAACTAAGTTTCCATCAATAAATAGTTTAGAACAGTCATCAGATACCGTGCAAAAGCTATATACCCTTTTTTTTTCTATGTAAATAAAAGAATTAAAATCATATGCAAAACCATATTTTACCGAAGCCTCCTTTATAGATAACTTGTCCACGATTCCAGTTACTCTCTTAACAGCTGTAATCGTATCATTGAATGATTTAAACTTCCCTTCATAATAGGTATATGTCAATCCTTGCTTCTGCGGCTTGGTTTGTATAGCCGGAAGGTAATGCATGTTCTGCTCATCCACAGATGATATGCCTGAAGGATAATGGAAAAATAATTCTTTTCCTTCCGGAGTACATATCCATGTATCAAACCTAAATGGTTCTTCTTCTATCTCAATAATTCTTGCACCATGTGTAAGTGATCCATAAGTATCAAAACCGGTAGCTCTTCCATAAGCAAGTGCTATGTCGAAGTCCAGACCAATAAAATCATTATCATGTTCATGACCTGCAAAGACTCCTTTCACATCTTGCATATCAACGAAAGAGCCAAATAATCCAGAGTTGATTCGAGGAGAGGAGACTTCTTCACCATAATGTCCTATTGTTAAAGGTTTATTTAATACTTCTTTATATTCAGGCAGAGGAATATGAAGGAAGGCCAAACCTGGTAACGGTTTATTATTATTTTGCTTAGTATACTCCTTACTTCGGCGACGATACCATTCAACCTGATTGAAATGCACCCAATCATAAGATCCATAAAGAGTTTTTTGTTGATATGAATTTGAATCAAAACAGTATAATAGGGCAGCTATAGTGGATTTCTTTCCAAAAACAGGCAACACATAATTCCCCGCACCATAAATATCATCAGGCCCTTTTTCCCCAACAAAATAAGAAGATTGGCTCAAAAGGTCAAATATCTCACTGCGAGTAATTTCCGTGCCTCCTTCTGCATCATGATTACCTAAAACAACAGCAAACGGAACTCCTGCATCTTCAAAGATTTTAGGAATATCACGCCATGGCTGCCTTGAAGGCCGTTTCCAAACAATATCACCTGTTAAAATAGCGAGATCCGGTTTTTCAGTTTTTAAGATATATTTTATAGTAGAAGCTGTTCTGGCGCAATTCGGTGATCCATCAATCCAATGCAAATCCGTAAATTGAACAATTTTGAATTTACCTTCTTTATTGAACTCTAACCGATACTTATTTTGGCCTGAAATATTAAAGCAAATGTATATTGCAATAACTAGTGCGAAAGTTTTTTTTATCATAATACTAAATTCATTAATATGCTAAGAATTCTACAAAAAAAGACCGTCATATATACCCCACAAGTATAATCCAGTAAAAAAATTATATGAACATCATAATAGAATTTTAATGGTCATGAAAAGGCTTCAAACTCACCTTCTTACAAAAACTCAATTCAACTTCCAGCGGAAAGTGATCGGAAGGTACACGCGCTTGATAAGTTTCTACAGCAATCTCTTTAGGAGCATCTTCTACATCAGCTTGCTCTTTACCACCCACCTTACTCCTATAGGTATCCGTCAATACCCCGTATTTAATAACATGAAAACCGGGTGAAACAAAGACATGATCTATGCGATCCTCAATAAAATCATTAGGATTAAATCCATTAAAAGTCCCATTAGTAATATATCGTAAATCAGTTATTTCATAAGAATCATAAAGATTTCCCTGAGCAACAAGTAACTTGTATGGTTTACTATGCTGATCTACATTAAAGTCTCCGGTAAGAATAGCCGGCAAATTTTTATTAATTTCTTTCATTTTCTTTTGAACCAGATAAACACTTTCTATCCGTGCTTTCTGACCTCTGTCATCCATATGCAAATTAAAGAACAGGAACTCAAATCCGGTATCCTTGCATTTGAAATGTCCCCAACTACAAATACGCGGTAAAGAAGCATCCCACCCTCTACTTGGGATCTCAGGAGTATCCGATAGCCAAAAGTCACCTTTCTCCAACAACTCAAACTTATCCGTTCGATAGAAGATCGCAGAATGCTCTCCCTGATCCTTCCCATCATCACGGCCTACACCTATGTAATCATAACCAGAAAGAACCTTTTTTAAATCCTTCAGTTGGTGAAGAAGACATTCTTGAGTTCCAAAAATATCAAATCCATGAAACTGCACCATTTTAGCAATCACAGGATAACGCTGTTCCCAACCATTACCTGAAACCGAATCAGAAGAATTAGCATACCGCATATTATAAGTAGCTACAGTAAAATTTATAGGTCGATAAGTCTGGCAACCAGCTAATATTAAAACTACTCCAACAATAAAATAATACTTTAATTTCATAATCATTATCTTTAATTCAACTTTAGCTCAAACTTGCATCGGTTAACATATAGCCAGAAAGGATTTTGCCGTTATAGGGACTATAATGAAAAACACGATTAATAGGAATCATATTTTAAAAACGACAAAAGAAAAATAAACCCCTAAGCAATTTCAAAAAATATTTCAGAAAATATTTAAAGATTCCGTATTTCCGACTTTTACAACAAGAGCTATTAATAGCCACCCTCATCAAAGCCATGGTTCCTACATAATTTCACAGTAGTTAATTACTCCCTGCAGAAGTGCCTTTCAGCGGAAAAACGATGAATTAAGTCTGGATCTGATAAGGAGTAGGTAGATAAGAGAATACTGCATTTAAATGTCTCCCATACAAGCACACCACTGCTATCGAATTTAAAAAAACATCCAGTAATAACTATAATAAAATATATCTGAAAGATTCAAATGTGCATTTGGAAAAAGAAAAATAGCAATGCTAAATTGTATCTCTCCGCTAACATCCAGATGAAAGCAACATAAGTTTTGAACTATTACAGGACGCGTTCTCGAATAAAGTATTGTAATTATGTAAAGCCTTACAGAATAGCTATAATAAGCAACACCTTAAAATTAAATCTCTTGGAGGAACTGCAAAAAGGCTGTGCGTATCCAAATATTTACTGTCTCACTCCATATTGAATGATAACAATTGTCGAACATGAGCTTGAACTACATAGAAGCAATTACGAAGCATTAAGGATTTTGACTGCTTTCCTATTGGATAAAACAATATCAATTAAATATTTATAAATAACACCAATGATGCAGTTGATGATAGCCAATAGATTCTTATTTTTTAATAAACATTAATAACGCAACGTTAACATTAAATTCTTTCGGAATTATATCAGCTATTTCTTAAAAACATAATACAACGTCCCGCCTCTAGTCCGACGTGAAGGAATGCCCAACTTGCTCAGCAGCCGACCGAAATGGACGATCTTGCCGGCGGTGAAGCGCATGCGGCTACGCTGCTGTATGTGCTCCAAAATACCCACGGCAAGGAGCCATTCGCCTTCTTCGCCTTTCGCCACGCTGCGGAAATATTGGTGGAAGAGTTGCTCTATGGGCGATATTTCCTGAAACTCTTCGTTATTTGACAACATAAAACGAATTAAAAGGATAATTTGTACTAAAACAATTATTGCTTTCATGCTCATCACAACCCAAATGTCTATGCTGGTGTTTCAGCTAAAAACAGACGACAAACTAAGCAAATGGAGAAATGTTTCTCAGAAAGTGTAACTTAATCAAATGCCCAGTTTTGCTTGGCTAGCTCACTCATGCTTTTTTCATACTAATTATAACCTGATGTGAACCTGATGTAAGTCTACCAACATATAAAAATGATTCTTCTTTAATGCGAGTATTTATCTCCTTTCCATTATCAGAAACTTTATATTTGAAAGAAGGTAATGGCAAATATAGTTCTGCATCCATATTTATAGGAATAAATAATCGTATTAAATAAAATTGAGCTTCGTTCTCGACATGAATATTTATATTACCCTTTACCGTTGGAATAATAGCATCAGCCCACTTCAAATTACCAAGCTGAGGTTTGATTTTTGCAAGGCAATAACCAGGAGTTAAAGGTTCTACTCCCATTAACTTTTGTGGAATAATATTAGCCGGCGCACTTCCCCAAACATGATTCCAATCCTGGTTAATTTTGTACTTATTATCCCAAGCTTCCAAAGTAATCGTCGAACCGATCTTAAGCATATTATACCAACTGCGATCATCCGTTTTTGTCAACATCTGTAAGCCATAATCCGCATCACCGACATGATAGATTGCATCCAACAAAAATTGTGCACCATAAACGCTGCAAGCCATTTTACGCGTTTTGATATAACTAAGGATAGATTGTTGTTTTCCCCTTGGCACCATACCAAAAGCGAGAGGAAAGATGTTGGAATGAAGAGAAGCATGTGTCGTTGAAATACCGTCTTGATAAAAACCTTTCTGCTCATTGAAAAAGAGATGATTATAAAGGTTTTTGAAATCATCCGCTTGCTGTGAATACGATTTTGCCTCATCATCTTTTCCTACGGCTTTAGCTATCCATGCCATTTCTTTCAATGTTTCATAAAAATAAGCATTTGTCACGGCATTATAATCGGTAAAGACAAAACCGTCCGCTTCTCCCCCATTCTTTTCATTTAACCCCTGACCAGCGTTAAACCAATCAACAATATCTCTAATTTTATTTTTGGACTTGATTGATGACAGAAAGTCTAACGTCTGCAACCCCGTTGTCGTACTAATAAGACCGTTCTTTGCCTTCAATTGCATCAAGGTATAAGGTTTCAGTTGCTCGTAAGTTGACAGTAACATGCGATTGTCTCCCGTATACAAATAATCGTTCCAAGCAATCAATATAGTTTGCAATATCCACTCAGTGGGCCATGTCGGATGATTAAGAATATACAGATATGAGCGACGTGCCATAGAGTACTCTTTGTCCACGCCATAATGACTGAGTTGATTGATAAGCGCATCTGCAGCATAAGGCGTACGTTCCCGATCACCATCAATATAAACGCCGGCAAAAGAAGTTGCCTTCACGGAATATTTGCATAAATCCCATATTTTGTTCAATGTATCGTTGCTGCATGAAAAAAAAGAAGCGTTATCATCAAAAGGATAATTCACCGTTTCACGAATAATATCCTCTTGCTTCAAAGGGGTTTGGCATCCCTCAATTTCACAGTATCTGAAAGGCATCACTTCGCCTATATATGATGGCATTAATATAGCATTACTCTTTGTATTACGTTCATCCTTAACTATTTTGATATGATAAGTATGCTTCCCCTTCATCAGAGGCAATGTATAACAGTTATAACGAATTGTCCCTCCCGGTTTACGTTTAACTCTTCCATTGAACAAACATTCACCCAAATGAACCAATACCGTATCATTCTCTTGAGTTGTAAGCAATGTCAACGTTAACTGTCCGAAAGCATCTTTTCCAAAATCCGCCATATAAACATTTTGAAAAGGAGAATTAAGAAAAACAGGGTGTTCCATCGTTTTAACTAAAGGATAGTAAGACGGAGCGTAATCGGACAAAGAAGAAGCAGTTCGAAAAGCCTTTGCATCGGACCATTCACTTTCTCCTTCGGTATTGGTCTTAGTCTTTACTCTCCAAAAATAGACCTTATTCGGTTGCAATGTCACCCCCTGGTAAACTACACCGGCAGACTGACGGCTCTTGATCCATCCACTATCCCACATTGTTCCTTTTTCTGAGACAGCATCGTTGTAATTATCCGCTACTACAATTCTATAATCAATCTGACGAGTATTCTGTTTTTCTCCTGCAACGATCCAGCTAAAAGATGGCCGGGCTGATTTTATCAATGCATATTGAAGCGGTTCTATTGCCGTATCTATCTGCCATATCGGGACATTCGTCACATATCCATTTTGCCAAGTTTTATCAGTATACTCCATTAAATCAGTCATCAAGCCATATGGCCTGCGCCCGACACCTTGCATGGATACACTATTAAACGCAAAGAATACAGACAAAATCAAACATAAGATACTTCTCTTCTTCATATTTATTAAGAAATAAAAAGTTACGTAAGGAAGTCTTTCATTATACATTCCCAACGTAACCTTTACTATTATATATTTATTACCTCATGAGCGACAATATTTTCGGAATTTGTTCCAACCTCTATTTCATACTGTCCGCGATCTACTTTCCAATCTCCGATATGCACATCATAATAAGAAAAGGCATCCTTATCCAAAGAAAAGTCAACTATCATACTTTTCCCTGATTTAACAAAGACCTTTTTAAAGGCTTTCAGCTCGTGAACAGGACGCTCTACCGAAGGTTTTATAGGTTTTACATATACTTGCACCACTTCATATCCGTCAACATTACTCGCATTCTTTACCTCAACTTGTCCCTTTATAAGACTATCTTCTTTCGTCAATTTCAAGTTATCGAATGAAAACGACGAATAACTCAAGCCATAACCAAAGGGAAATTGTGGCTGAATTTTCTGTGTATCAAAATAACGATATCCCACCATCAATTTATCTGTATAGAGAACATTGTTATTATCTTGAAAACCTAATTTATAACACGGAGAGTCAGCAAGCTTTTTGGGCCAGGTAAAAGGAAGTTTGCCCGATGGATTAACTTTACCAAATAAAACATTAGCTACGGCATTTCCTCCTTCCATACCCGGATACCATGCTTCTAAGAAAGATTTCACATTAGGCAGCCATTGACCAATCTCCAAAGGAGAACCGTTAATTAATACGACATTCGTATTTTTATTAATCTTTGCCAACAAATTAATAATCTTTGTCTGGTCGGTTGGGAAATCCAAACTCAAGCGATCACGACCTTCCGTATCAATACTGTGATCAATTCCTCCTACATAAACAATGGCATCTGCTTGACGAGCAGCTTTCTCCAATTCTTTCAACTTCTGTTGTGAACCTTTTGAATCGGGAGTTGACCATTCAACACGAATGGCCGAATCACCAACACCCTTTACATAAATAATATTGAGATGATATGGTACACCTTTCTTTAGATCGACAGAAGCTGTTGTAACACCTTTATCGCCAGAATTTGATATGGCAATCGGAGCACCTGCAAAACCTTCTGTATAGACACGCACATCACCTCCACCATAAATAAGGCGGAATGTATACTTTCCATCAACAGGCGGATTAATTGTTGCTTGGAATCGAGCCTCTCTAAATTTATCTACAGGTATAGACGGATCGGGCGTCTTCATCTCCCACATAAAGTCTACATTCTTCTCTATCCGTTCAATAGACGGTGCATCTTGACCTTTAATATAATAATCGGCTTTAAAACCATTTACTCCATTAATAGAAGCAATAGCATCAGATGGTATTAAGCTGAAGCCACCTAAATCATCTGAAGAAATATATTTTACTTTAGCATTACCCAATACATTTCGAATTCCGTCAAGTACAGTTATCTCATAAGGTGACTGAACCCACGAACTACCTCCCAATCCAATAATACAGAAATGTTTATCTGCATTCGGACCAGTCACTAAAATATTTTTCAAACTACTCGACTTTAAAGGCAAAGCCTGATTTTCGTTTTTAAGAAGGACCAATCCATCTTCAGCTACCTCTCTCGCTACATTTTGATGTGTTTTCGTATTAATGGAAGCACCTTGCCGTATATCAGTATTATCCAAAGCCCCCACTTTCTCATAAACGCCAAGAATACGATAAACCTTTTCATCGATAACACTCATAGGCACTCTGCCGGCTTTTACAGCATCCAGCAATGCCATTCCAAATCCGCAATTATCGCCACCGGGCATCGATACATCCAATCCGGCAAAAGCAGCTTTCTCTGTAGAACGAGTCTGCAGCCAATCCGTCATAACAAGACCATCAAACCCCCATCTGTCTTTTAAAATATCAGTAAGCATCTTGCGACTATCGCTAACATATTCATAATTAATGCCATTGGCTGCAGTCATAATAGCCATTACATGAGCATCTTTGACAGCCGCCTTAAAAACCGGAAAATAAATTTCATGAAGCGTACGTTCGTCGACAACCGACATATAGAAATTACGATTTTTCTCGCGGTTATTGCAGGCATAATGCTTAAGACAAGCAGCAATACCTTCACTTTGGATACCTTTTATTTGTGCCACTACCATGGCACTATTCAATAAGGGGTCTTCTGTATAATATTCAAAAAAACGCCCACCCAATGGGTCACGCAATATGTTGCAGCCCGGGCCTAATAAAACTCTTCTGTTGAGAGCTCTTGTCTCCTCTCCCATTACCTTTCCCGCCTTCTCTACTAAATCGGGATTCCAAGTTGCAGCAAAAAGGACCCCGCAAGGAAAAGCTGTTGTACCTTTACCTCCTTGCTGGGGACCTCTCGGGCCGTCTACCATTAAGACTTGAGGTATTCCTAATCTAAGAATACCTTTTAAAGAGCCCTTAAATCCAGAACATAATGAAACTTTTTCTTCAACAGTTAATTGAGATAGCACTTTTTCCACTTTTGAATTTCTACTATCTTGTGCCCTGACTAATGTTAAGTTGCAGAGAAGTAATAAAAACATCCCTGCCATAACCTTATGATTTACCTTCCAATTCATATGAAAATATTATTTATATATTATAACTCGAAATTATTCAATTTTAGCCAAACCTTGAAAACTTATATATTGTTCTTTAATACCTAAAGAATCAATTGTATTGCGTGTTTCAATAGTCGTAAGCGTATGTGTATTAAAGCCTTTTCCTGCATCATTGTTATAAACCCAAGACGGGGTAGGCCATAAACAGGCTTTGAACTTAACTGTACGATAAAAATCCATTCGGACAGCTCCTTGTCCATGATGCGCCATTTGAATATAATCGCAATCAAGGTCTTTTCGATAAGGTCCCTTCAATAGTCGATCGCCCTCTTCTGCTCCGGTATCTCCAAGAAAGACTACAGATTTGGAAACATCCCATACCCGAATAATCACACTTGAATTATTATAAGGATTGATAGTTAAGTCCTCATTTTTAACTCCTAATATTTTACACATCGTATGACCAACTTTAAATGTCATACCAGCAACAGCTTCAATAACAGGTATCCCCGATTTATTAACTGCCGCATAATATTTCACCGCCGCATCCTTATAAGTCGGTTCCCTATTTAGCATACTGTCGGAAAGCGTAGACTGACAAATATGAAAAATTTTAATTCCTTCAGGTTTCTCAAGAATCTTCGTCAATGCTCCGACATGGTCGGGATGCGGATGGCTGACAAACCAATAATCGACTTTATTACCCAATGCCCCGAGGAAGCCTCTCAGATAACCTTCTTCTTTGTCTACCCCACCGTCAATTACGATAATCTTTCCATTATCTGTTTTGATAACATAAGAATTACCTATTGTGTTGACTTGCGAAGGCAACTGCCAAAGAACAAAAGTATTTACAAGCTTCGTACCCTTTGCCTGCAATATCCCACATGCTATTAGACCTAGCAACAATATATAACAAAAATGTTTCATTAATAATATATGATTAAAAATAGATGTTATCTATTCACACTAAAATGATAATTGCCTTGCCGTATATCTACAATAACAGAATCTTTCGTTATATTTACCAACTTAACACAAGTGGCAGAATCTAGTGCATGTCCGGATTCCATAACAGAGCTTTGGTCTTCTACCGGAAGATACACAGTAGCATAACTACCAACCGGAACAATTATATTCATATCTATACAACGGGGCCTCTGAATAACCTCTAAAACAATTTTCCCATAGGGAGAGACATTTGAATAATAGACATGATCTAATTTTTTCACCAAGATAGGTTTAATAATGATATGCTTATAGCCAGGACAATTTTCATCTACATTTACGCCGGCAAGTATACGATAGAACCAAGTAAGTCCACCACCAAACATAGGATGATTATGAGAATCAGCACCACTCCATTGTTCCCATGTAGTATTTGCCCCGTGATCTATCCAACATCCATAACTCGGAAAATCGCGCTTATTCATTGCCTCATAGGCCACATCATTCATTCCATTAGCGGCAAGAGTTTCAAATAAAAACTGTGTTCCAAATATGCCTGTATTTAGATGACCTTTATATTTCTTTTCAATTTCATTATATAAAGTACTTACAATATCATTATAACGTTCTTTCGGTACGCCCATAACAAGAGCAAATACATTACTTCCAAAATCGCCATAGGTTTTATTATTCGTATCGTAAAATTTATCATTAAAAGCTTTCTTTATCTTCTCTGCAATAATAGAATACAAAGTGCGATCATCTATTCGATTCAAAACTTTAGCTGCTTTTGACGTAAAATCTACACAACGCCATAAATAGAAAGTATGTACCAATTCGTCCGGAGGGATTTGAAATGCAGGTGCCCAATCACCTAAATTAAACCAATAATTCGGCTCTATAGAATTTACATTTGTTTTTCGAGAAAGCATTGTTCCATCTTTTGTAAGCCATGACAACATGTAACGAACTTGCTCTTTCATAGCAAAATAGCTATCCTCAAGTACTTTTTTATCACCATATTCCAAATAATATTCCCATGGTATAATGTTCATGGCTGCCCCCCATGCAACTCCACCACCACATCCGGGCTGCCATGGAGCACTGTTAGGTACATAACCCGATTCTATATTTTGACTATCACGCATATCACGAATCCATTTTTGATAAAACGCGGCAACATCGAAGTTGTGCATCACGGTCGCACATGAAACTTCCCCATCTCCGGTATATGGAGAACGCTCCCGATGTGGGCAGTCACTGGCTATGCAACCGTGCATATTATCCAATTGAGAACGTTGCCAAATTGTATTAATTTTATTAAAGAGGTCATTCGATGTTCTAAATTCTGCAGTCAACTTCACATCGGTATTTACTGCTTCAGCTACGATCATATGAGGAATTAATTTCCGTACACCACTAATTATAGCTTTGCTAAATACATACCAAGTAAAACGTGGAGCATAGGATTCTTGCTTTGCACCTTTAAAAATATATTGTTGCACACCAAGAGGAGATTCACATATATACTTTACATTCAAGGTATCTCCTTTTTCACCCTGAATATTCTTAAAACGTATCCACCCAGATATTTCTTTACCGAAATCGATTTCATAAGTACCATCTTTCTTCTTTACAAGAGATATTGGATGCAGCATCTCTGTCACCTTATCTGTCGGAGCCATATGAGCAACTAATTTCCCCGTCGGAGATTTACGCAATGCTGCATAAGCCCATGTTGAATCATCACATCCGGTTGTCGCCCATCCTTTTATCTCACGATTAGCATCATAAACTTCTCCATCATAAATTCCATCCATTATAATAGGAGATTTCTTAACCTTCCATGTTTTATCGGTATATATAACATCTTTTGTACCATCTTTATATGTAATTTCTATTTGACATAAAAAACGTGGTGACCCAAAAGAACAGACCCAATTACATACACAGTCATAAAAGCCGTTGCCTAGAATAGCGCCAACTACGTTTTGTTCTTTTTGAAGAAAATGCGTAATATCATAAGACAAATACATTACACGATAATCACTAAATTTATTATCGATGGCGAGAGATGCGTCTTTTAAGTCTTCGCGGACCGAATAATTTGTAAAATTCGGAACAAGATAATCATTTCCAACCTTTTTCCCATTCAGATAAAGTTCAAAATAGCCAAGGCCGGAAACAAATGCTTTTGCAGAAACAATATTATTTTTAATTAAAAATGACTTGCGAAAAAGAGGAGCAGGAAAAGATGGATTGACAATTTTCGAACCTATCACGTGTCGGGGAGCTTCGCCTTGCCAAGGGGCGCCTATCCACTGAGCTTTCCATTCATTAAGAGAAAGAAGTCCCATACTCCAACAGGCGGGTTCACTCCATCGCGAAACAACGTCTTTGTTATTCCATACTATAACTCTCCACCAATAATCTTTAGCAGACTGTAACTTAGGGCCATTATATGATATTAAGTATGAATCCGAAGAATTTATTTTACCACTATCCCATACATCTGCTATTCCTTTTAATAATTTTTCTTTAGAAGAAGCGACACAAATACGATACGCTCGTTGATACTCCCCACGAGTTTGATCCGAATTGGTCTCATTGATCCAGGATAAACGAGGGAACATCACATCTACAACCGTAGGATTCCCAAGATGTTCACAGGTTAAGTTAACAGGCCTTATCATTCCGTACAATTGAAGAAAGAGCATCAGAAATAAGAGACTCAGAAATCCAACTTTAACTTTCATTTTTAAATTTGCCTTTCAATTTAACTTCCTATTTATTCCAAATGCAACGATAGTTAAATCGCCTATTAGGAGCCGTATCTCCATTAAGACATAATGAAATCGGATCTTTTAAATCCGCCGGATTATCTGCCCATTTAAAATCAAAAATAAACGAATTTCTTAAAAGATTCAATATCTTACGTGGTACTGCTATTTCTATTTGTTTATCTGATTTAGCATAGCTAATATCGGCAACACTATCCCATGATTTTGTGTAAGAATTATACTCCATTATTGTTGTAATTGTCGAACTCTTCACATTTTTATTTATAAGGAAATCGTAACCGCACCACCCTGTAGATGGATTATTATCAGCATCAATTAGCAAAAGCATCCAATTGGAATCAGTATATGGAGAAAGACTGTTTGAAGTCTCAACATAAAAATTCACATTATTATCATCTACTGCTATTTTAGAATATATAATATCATTCCTCCCTGAATTATTCATATAATGATTTCCACCATAACCATCATAATCACGATGAGTAATATCTCCGCTTGTGTCATAATAAACAGGCGTTATATTTTTCCAATCACTAAAGTCCGCATTTATTGTTATTGATTTGATTCCTATGCATTTGGGTATAGACCGTACACCTTTGTACTTTCGAATGTTTTGAACCATTTGCATATAATAATTATCGGTATATCCTCCTTTCATCGGACTTATCGTTCGATTGAATTCAGCATTGTATTGATCGACAAAGAAATAAGGGCTTTTTCTTCCTAAGAACGTAGATGAATCGCCTAATTTATATTTGCCGGCAGTTAGTTCATTCCAGTCATTCAAATAGATAAAATCAGGATCCGCTTTTATCGCTTCATCCCAACGATCCTGAAAATAAATTCCATATGCCGATGGATTACTTACTGTTTTACCCAACCAGGGGACATATGCCTGAATCGGTAAATCTCGATCATTTAATGCCGGTTCTCCTGTATTGCGACGCCAACTTTTACCGATGTCCGACGAAGCATGTTGTGCCGGAGTTACAGCAACCTCTTCCAATCTACCTTTATGTTTAGCAACCAATTCCACAGGAGTCAATTTAGCGACATTCGTATCACCTAAATCGTAACCAAAACTCCAATTATCCTCCGTTCCTATATATCTTTTACCGGCCCATTTATAATATCCCCACCACAAATTACGCAAAGTAAAAAACGCTTTTATCTCTTTTGCGTAATCTTTATAAAATTTCTCTGTGTAATATGGATCATGATAATGAGGATTTGATGGATCATTTGCTATTTTAACGTCATAATGGGGATTAGGATTTTGAACTCCTCCACCATTTGCATCAAAAGCCGGTTTAGCATTATATAGCAACAACGGTTTACCATTCCAATAAAACCATAAATCTTTATATTTCTTTTCTTTATATATTTTATCATACAAATTTTGAACAACGGTAATAACCGGTCCATTATAGGCCCAAAAGCAGAATTGAGGTACTTTATTACCTTCGGCTTTCATCTTCTCTACGGTTGTAAAAAAAGTTTTCCATTCATTCCAATACTGAACGGCATTCGTTACATCCATTATCAATACATCTACTCCTGCATCAGCAAGCATCGAAATATCCTTGCGAATAACATATTCATCACGGCTTAGAAAATAGCCAAGTTCCGGTTCTCCCCAATGATAGGATCCTTCCGTCCACGCCGTATCATTGCCATTAAAACGAGCTTCGGGATGAGATTTCAATACATTAGTAACATCCGCTTGATAAGGAGCCTTTAATTTTGCTCTATCATCAGAATGCCAAGTAATATAAAAAATACCAACTATACGTTTTTTATCCTTTTTTACATTACCGGCCTCAATGGATGTCGGCATCAACCGACCTAAAGCATCCGATGCGACCCATGTATCCGAATATATATCAATAATTTTTTGCTGAGAATACCTTTGTGAATAAGCCTCAATAGGTAATAAAAAGAACATCATTAACAAACATACAGAAAATAAATTTATGTAACATTCCCTATCATTTATAATCATCGTCCTACATTATTTAATTAAAAAAATAAACTTATGCATAAAGATAAAGATAGGGAAATATTCTGAAGAATATTTCCCTATCTTTATCTTAACTATTAGAACTACTCAAGATGTATATTTCTTATATGAATAGTTACTCCTGAGGTACCACCCCAATCCATTCTAAAGAAATCACCTGCCTTACCAGACCAACTATACAGAGACATCGCATCATTATAATCATGGGTAAATGTAGTCCATGTAGAAGCAGCTGGAACAGTAACGACCGTAGAACGACCCGAAGCAGCACCACCACCAGAATTGGCCCAAAAAAGCTCAAGATCAAAATTCTGGGTAGCCTTATAACGAAATTTTAATATAGTACCCGCTTTTGATGCTTTTAATGGGTATATGTAGCAATGTGGGTCGGTCCCTGTCGTTACAATAGTGTACTCATAAAGGGAATTATACGGATTATCTTGCGATACAGTAAATTGAGATCCAGCCTTTAATGTAAAATATTCTATATTATTTTGAATTATATCATCCTGATAAACATTGGGAGTAACAGAAAAAACTTTAGAAGTTTTAGCTGCATCTTTTACATTTTGGGTAGTAATTGTAATATCTGTAGTCTCAATTAATCCATCCAACTCCAACGTACCGGATTCCTCAGCATTAACGGTATCGGTCTTCTCCTCATTATTCATATCCTTATAAGTAGCAATCAAATTAACGGCAACTCCAGATACGTTTGTCCAAGATACGAGAGCCGCTTCAGTATCCGGGGAAACCTTAACGGTTCCTATTACGTAATCCTTCGCAGCAGAAATATCTTCAGGAGTTCCACTAATTTTTACTCCCGATGATACCGCACCCGAAAATCCATGAGCAGTTAAAATAAAATCATGTACATTCGTATCGTTAAATCCACCAACTATAATCGTATCTACTCCAGCTACCGCATCATAACGGCATACTTTTTCGTGAGTAACATTACCATCTGAATCCTTGTAAGCAATCGTGGTGTAATAATAATCATCGCTACTCGGAACGGTCCACGATAATTTTACAGCTCCAACAAAAGGAGAAGCAGTAACATTAGTCACCGAACTAATTTTTCCACTCTCAATATCATTATTACTACAAGAAACAAAAAAGAAAACAGAAAGAATTGCTATAATTACATTAGTCTTTTTCATTTTCCAAAGAATTTTAAATTATTATTCCCAACCGGAATTTTGCCAATCTGTACCGGTAAGCTTAAGCATTTTATTAACTTCTGAGCGTTCCAATGGATAAAGCAAATATTTATCTATAGTCGAAACTCTATCTGTAAAAGGAAAACGTGTATAAGTAGTAGTTGCACTACTAACAGTAATATTCATTCCTGAGATAACTTTAAAACTATCCAGTATTTTCCAACGACGGGCATCAAAGAAACGCTGCCCTTCAAGAGCAAATTCTATGCGACGTTCATTACGATACCTATTTTGAAAATCTGTACTTGAAAGTCCCGTAGGTAGATCGGGCATACCTGCTCTTTCGCGTATCAAATCAACAGCGTCACGGGCAGATAAATCCATTGTCCCACCAATATTTATTTCCGTATCGGGAGTATTACCATCGGCCTGATAGGCAGCTTCTGCAAAATTCATATATAATTCTGCTAAGCGAAAAATGCGCATCCAACCGTCTGAGTTGGAGCTTTTAGTAGAATTATAATTATTATATTTCCGAATATAATATCCTGTCTTCGTATGTGTAACTGAACTTTGGCTAATCCCCTCTGTACCACCGACATAAGTTTGCACTTTCGTTCCCGTAGGTTTATTCAGATAACGTATCGAACCATTATAATAAATACTCGCATCGAAACGCGGATCTCTATTTGCATAAGGCTTATTTGCATCATACAAAGTATTTGCAGCATTATAATTCGGTTGCAAATGATCAACATCACTATAAGGATTAGATAAATCAAGCACAGGTTCACCATCACTTGTTTCGTAGCAATCTACCAATTCCTGCGATGGACAAGGGCCGGATTTTGAAACACCACTATTCGATGGCAATCCAGCATTTTGCCAAACTGCAAGTTCAGAATTGATAGCATAAATAGTTTCTTTATCAACCGATCTTTTATCATACGGTGTCGTCATAAAATATAAAGCATAAGCATTTTGTGCCGTAGAACTTGCTGTTTTGGTAAAAAGAGAATAATCATTAGTCAAACATTGGTATAAAGCATCCTTTGTTACATTCAATGCATCCTGCCAAGTATAAGTACCATCACTGAACAACGGACTTACCGCATAAGTAATAGCTTCTGATTTAATGGCATAAGCAACACCACGAGTCATAATGCCCTGCTGATTATCATAAATATTCCATGAAAAACCATCTTCCGTATCATTTTTACTTAAAGCAGAATCACAGTCAGCTAATATCTGCTTGACAACTGCTCCTGTCTTAGCTTTCGTAGCTTTCGAGTAATCGGCCGAAGTGCCTAAATCAGTCGTAACCAATGGTACTTGACCATATCTCTTAAAAAGTTGCAAATAGTAAAATGCGCGTAACGTGTATGCTTGTGCCATCCATCCGGCTTTTTCATCATCTGTTCCATATGCGGTCGAAGTGGGTATATTGGCGATAAATACATTACACTTACGAATGCCTTCATAATAGTTAGTCCATGGAAGACCATCATAACTATAAGATGCATAATTATCAACCGTAAGCCCCACATTATACCAATAATCATAATTAGAACTGGCTACATTATATTTACAGTCCTGAGCTTCATCTGTATAAGAAGCCATATCCAGCGATAAACCTTCACGATAATCATAACAAGCATTCAAATAGCCTCGAGTACTGTTTCTGTCAGTAAACACTTTACTTGTCGAAATATGGCCATCATTATCCAAATCCAAGGCATCGTTGCACGACGTAAGAGATATTGCCCCTATTATTACTGCTAATATTTTAATATATATCTTCATCATAATTTTATTTTACAACAAACAATTTTCACATATTAGAAAGTCGCCCTAAGGCCAATATTATAGACTCTATACACAGGAACAGATTGATAGGTTCCTTCCGGTCCGAAATCATTCGATTTCATATGATCCCATGTAATAAGATTCTGTCCACTAAGTACAAATCTTAAATTCTCAATACTAAGACGTTTACTCAACTTTGTCGGCAAAGTATAACCTATTTCCAAATTCTTTAGCCGAATATAAGAGCGATTATATACGAAGAAATCACTCGTTTGATGATTAACAGATGTCGTAGTAGATAACGCCGGATAAGTTATCTTTTCATCATTATTCCAACGGCTTTGAGTCCAAGCGTTTCTATGCAAAGAACCAAAAACGCCATCATAATCATTCTCCCATACTCCCATTCCCGAATAGACGGAATTCCATCTGCCTACTCCTTGAAATAAGAAACTCAAATCAAAAGATTTATATTTAAGGTAACCGTTTATACCATAAAAATAATTGGGAATTGAGCCATGAGTAATGGGAGCCTTGTCTTTTACATCAATAATTCCATCATTATTCAAATCTTTATATTTCAAGTCACCTAAACGTGGCGTACCGAATGAATATGTCGGACCATTATCAATCTCACTTTGAAAATTATAAAAGCCATTGCCATTACTCTGATCAACAACATATCCGAAAGACTGTCCTACTGAAAAGCCTTCTTGTCTATAAGGGTATGCATAATCATCACCTGAAGAAATTTCACCGATATTTTTAATCTTATTCTTATTATAAGCTAAAGAACCTCCCAAATTGAACTCAAATCCACTATGATAAGCCTTGCCCACAGACAACTCTATTTCATAACCCTTATTTTCAAAAGAGCCTGAATTAGTCAGCGGATAATCCCCCAAAGGTATTCCTTGATAAGATGGTACTAAAGATATAGATTGACAAACCATGTTGCTTGAATTTTCTTTAAAAACATCTACCGATAAACTTACTAAATTATAGAAACCTAAATCAAATCCCAAATTAATTTTTTTCATTGTCTCTGCTTTAATATTAGGATTACCAACAGCACCTTCGGTAGTAACATATTGCAAAGATGATATATCACCCCCAGATGCTACTGTTGCATAATCTTCGTAAGCATAACGTGACAAATCTGTTTGATCGCACGCAGTCAAACCATAAGAAACTCTCAATTTTGCCAAACTGATAGCCGAAATGTTCCTCATAAACGATTCGTTAGAAGCGATCCACGCACCGGAAACTGCGGGAGTGGCCGTCCATCGATGATTACGAGCGTATTCTTCACTCCCCGAATACCCCAAATCAAAGCGTAAGTCATATCGATGTGCATAATTATAAGCCACATCTAAACCTGAAGTGATATGATCATATGGCAATAATTCAGGAGAAGAAGTATCCTTACTTTCATAATGCTGATAAAAAGAATAGGCTGTAGCATTTAAGTGATGATCATTTAAATTAAATACATAATTCAATGTACCTTTATAAAAGAGATTATAAAATTCGGCTGAATCATGACTATACGACAAAGTCGTATTATCAGTAGTTCCTTTCCTAATAAAATTTAAATCTGTGGTAGATGTATCTCTTTCATAACGTCTGTAGTTTTTCGTCGTTGAAAGCGAATTGTTGGTGTTCGACATATATGCCATATCTCCTGATAAACTCAAGCCTTTTACCAAAAAACTCATATCTAAATTTAAACCAAATTTAGCATAAATATTAGTTACCGTATTATTTATATATCCCGTGCGATTTACCGCACCATAAGGAGAAGTATTTTCTTTTTCCGTAACGAGTACTGCATCTGCCAAATAACTGGAACCATCAACACTTGGAGTTACAGGACCATAAGTAGTAGACGGCATCGTAAATAAATGAGGATAAATGCTACTGAGGAATCCGGCTCCCGGAGTATGTTCTTTTTTAATATTACCGGCCAAGCCTAAAGATGCACTTAATAAATCTGTAACTTTAACATCCACATTCGATCTAAAATTAATCCAAAAGAAGTTATTGTTCGCATTATATTTACTATTCGATTCAGTTTTATACGGACCGTCATCGTGCATTATATTAAAATTAGAAAAATACGTTACTCTATCTGTACCCCCCGATACATTAACCCCGACACGTTGCATTTGAATGAAATTCTTCATCATCATCTTGCGCCAATTGGTATTCGGATAAAGATAAGGGTCTTTACTGGTTTTATAATTGTCTATATCAGCATCCGAGAAGAAATAATTCTTACCAAGACCATCATTATATGCTGCTTCATTACGTAGCGTCGCATATTCAGCTGAACTAATAAACGTAGGAGTTGTTGTGGCTTGTTGCAATGATTCATCAATATTAAAATTGACTTTTAACTTACCTGGGACACCGTGTTTCGTAGTAATAACAATGATACCATCCTCTCCTTCAGTTCCATATAGGGCCTGAGAGGCAGCATCTTTTAATATAGTTACCGATTCAATTTCACTCGGAGACATATATGATAAACTGTAACTACTTGTACCGGGATAACAAATCACGCCATCGATAATAACAAGCGGTTGATTACCGTGAGTATTAGAAATCCCTCTAACATGCAAATCATAAGTTTCACGACCGACTTCACTATATGTTTCTTGTGCAGTCAACCCTGAAAGATTACCTGCAAAAGTCTGCATTAAAACAGGCACAGGTGCCTTTGCCATTTGATCTGAATATACGGTAGAGGCAGCACCGGAAAAATCTTCCTTTGTCATGGAAGTGTATCCCAATTCTATTTTCTCATCAAGTTTATGTATATCTAATTCAAGAGCTATTTTCATATTTTCTTGAGCCGCGGCTTTCACGCTTCTATATCCGAGCAATGAGAAAATATAAGAATTTTCTTTTGCCACCTTTGCTAAAGAAAAATGACCGTCTACATCGGTAATAGCTTTATTAATGCCATCTTCTGTGGTTGCGACCACACCTATTAAAGGTTCACCCTGTGAATCTTTAACTACACCACTAATATTTATATCTTGAGCAAATAGCGGAAAAGCAAATCCCAGCAATAATATAAATATACTGATATATTTTTTTTTTCTAATCATAATCATATTTTATTAACAGATTCAACTTTATTACCAACCCGTATTTTGCCAATCCTCACCGGTTATAGCCAGAATCGTATTTACTTCTGTTAAAGGAATAGGTAGTTTAAGCCATTTATTTTCATAACAGGCTCTAGGTCCATTATAAGCTTCACGATCATACGTATAAGTTCCCGTTGAGGTCCTCGTAATAACCATAGAAGTTACATATTTATCCGTAGCAGAAAGATCTTCGTCCGATTTATGCAAACGGCGAACATCAAAATAACGAAAACCTTCCAATGCCAACTCTACTCTTCTTTCATTATATATACGGTTCAATAAAGCTTGTCCCGTTAGTGTTGGCAAATCAGGCATACCTACTCTTTCCCGAATCTCGTTAACCGCAGCTATTGCCTCATCTTCGTGACCGGCATGAGCAGCTGTTTCAGCAAAATTCAAAATTACTTCGGCCAATCTGTATTCCTTAAACTTTGCACTCAGAATTTGATTATCAGTACCACTATTGGGATGTAGAAATTTTCTTTCGTAGTATCCTGTACGTGTATGCTTTCTTGCTTTATCACCACTTAATGTCGTAATACCCGTAAATGGTTCTCCCACATAAGTCATAATTTTACGAGCTCTATTACCTGCTGTTGCCGGATAATTTTCGGGAGATGCTGTAGTTTCATCAAATGGCCAATATGCTTTTCGTATCGAACCATTATAATATATTGATGCATAGAATCGAGGATCCCTATTTAAATAAGGATTATCAGGATCGTATAGCGTATTCGACGAGTTGTAATTTGGCTGTGTATGATAGTCATCACTATACGGATTCGATAAATCTAAAATCGGCTTCCCGTCTGTTGTCTCAAAACAATCGACCAATTCTTGTGAAGGACAAGTTCCTGTTTTATAGCTCTGGTAACCTATGCCATCTACATTGTAAGCCCGTTCTTGATTGACTTGATTTTGATAAATAGTTTCCTTATCCGACGGAGTAGCCGAGTATTGAGCAGTTGTACAAAAATATTCATTAAATAGTGCTGCTTTATCTATCAACGTATAACCAGTATAAGCAAAATGACTATTAGTTCCCGAATAAGTAGCCTCATCACTTACCGAACTATACAATTCATAGCCATTAACTTTCAAATCTGCTAGGGCTGATTTATTGGCTTCATATGCTTCTTCCCAATAGTCGTTACCATCACAATACAACGGGCTGGCTGCATATAACATTACGCGAGATTTAATGGCTTCTGCTACACCCTTTGTCATGCGACCTATTTCAGAACTTGACGTAATACGCCATGGCAAATCTTCGCACGCCAATGCCGAATCACAATCTGCAACAATAAATTTCGATACATCGTAAAAACTCGAACGTTTCACTTTCGAAAAGTCTTCAGTATAATCATAAGGTTCATCAATAATTGGTAACGAACAACCGAACCATTGCAAGAGTTTACTATAAAAATAAGCTCTCAATACATGAGCCTCTGCTTTCCAACGGTCATAATCAGTCTCATTCGTTACAACCGATTTTTTTATATTCTTTAAAAAATAGCAACAATCATGAATCGAAGTAAAATACATATCCCAATAGTCACCATTATTAGCCAAAATAGATGTTGGATTTAATGCCGGATGACTATCTGCCGAAGCACTTCCTTTATAATAAAGAAGAGACATACAAACACTAGTACCTTCCGAATCATCAGCATCCCAAGCTTCATCAGACCAACAAACAGGGCCACGAGAATAAAAATAATAAGTTGCACCCATACCTGGGATATTCTCATAACAAGTATTTAAATACGCAGAAGTCTCATCATTATCATTAAAGACACCATCTAATGTTATTCGTCCATCAGGCGATTCATCTAACGTGCTACTACATGAAGATAAAAATCCTATAGAGAAAATAGCAAGTAATTTATATATAACTCTATATTTCATAGTGCCAATAGTTTAAAAATTAACATTAACCCCAAAATTCACCATTTTTGTAATCGGATAACCTGCTGAATTATCCTGTTCAGGATCTAAGTGATTTGACTTTAGATGATCCCAACAATACAGGTTTTCACCACTCACAAAGAACCGGCAAGATTTTACTCCCATAAAATTCAGTGTTTGTTTTGGAATCGTATACCCAAATTCAATATTCTTCAGACGCAAAAACGCACGATTCTGAATAAAGAAATCATTTGCCTCCTGACTCGTACTTGATGCAGCCGTTAAAGCCGGATAAGTAATCTTCTCATGATTAGCCCAACGTTCGGCAGACCATGGATGTTTCTGATATTGAAAATAGAAACCATGCTGAATATTTTCGTAGACACCTTGCCCGGAATAAACCTTGGAATAATGAGCTAACCCTTGAAAAAAGATAGAAAAATCAAATCCTTTATAGGTTGTAGCCAAACTAAATCCATAATTAATTCCAGGAATAGTAGAATATTTGATAGGGACCATATCTTTATCATTTATCACGCCATCTTTATTTTGATCGATATATTTAAAATCACCGGGACGAGGAGTTCCGAAAGAATATGTAAGACCACTATTATTAATCTCATCCTGCGAAACATAGTAACCACTGTTAGAAGAATAATCAATCTTATAACCCCAGCATTGATTTAAAGAATAACCTGTTGTACGGTAACGACAGGCATAATCTTCCGTACGAATAGGTTCATCATAGAAGAGAACCTTATTCTTGTTCGTTGCATAATTTGCTTTTAACTGAATATGCCAATCTCTATTTATAGATTTATTAAATGTCAATTCTCCCTCAATGCCATGATTATTTATCCGACCGATATTTTCTTTCGGAATATCCGAAAGAGAAACACCTTGAAAAGCAGGTATGGATTCACGAGTAATTAAAATTTGCGATCTCTTTTCTTTATATATATCAAATGACATAGACAGACATCTGAGAAGTGCAATATCAAGACCGATATTATATTTATTAGCTTTTTCCCATGTCAGGTTTTTATTTCCAATAAGCCCCTGACTGATAGAACGAATGCTCGTCGAACCTAATCCACCAGCATAGCTGGTGGAGCTGACCGTCATATTATCCAAATACAAAAAACGATAGCTACCCATTTTATCATTGCCTACTTGACCATCGGAAAAACGAAGTTTCAAATTATCAAGCCATTTAAAACGCTTCATAAATGCCTCATTACTGATAACCCAACCTAAAGATACGGCAGGAAAAAATCCGAATCGTTTAGTAGGAGCAAATTGCTCTGAACCGTTATAGCCCATATCAAACTCAGCTAAATAACGGAAATCGTAACCATATGTAGCACGAGCAGCTATACCGACAACATTATATGGTAAATCTGCACCCGATTCCCAATAATCTCGCTGTGCAACAACCATCGCACTAACAGCGTTTTTGTCGAATGTTCGTAAATAATTGATAGATGCTTGAGCATTAATCCAATATTTAGCATAAAATGAACGACTCAAACTCAAAGCAGACGGAGTCGTGTTATTTTGAGAATAAGAAAATGTATTGCTATCATAATCACCTTTAGACCAATATGTCGCTTCCGTTTTAGCTCCTTCTTTAGTCGTAGAGCCATAGCTATCATACGAAGCCATACCTTTAATACTTAATCCCTTCGTAACTAATTTGCTCAAGTCCCACTCTAACACTAATTGTGAAGCAAGATTCACCTCTGTTGTAGAACGAAAACCTTTACGATTCATAATTTCAAAAGGAGATCGATCTTGCCCGTCAGGGCTTACTATGTTATCTGTAGGAACACCATATCCGGCAATAGTATAAGGACCAATCTGTATAGGTAACATAATTTGTGCTTCATAAAATATATCGGTCATCATCCAACTTGTACTACCGCCATACAAACTTTTTGCAGCTGGCATATTAGTAGTTTGGATATATGTTCCAACATTTAATGTAGCCTTAAGAGAGTTTGTTATTTTATAATCTAAATTAGTACGAAAATTCCATCTATTCATCTTTGCAGCAGGATCATAACCTAATTGATCTTTCGATTCTGTTTTCAAATTACCACCTTGATTAATATATGCAGCATTCATAAAATAAGAAAAACGATCGGTGCCACCGGAAAGATTTGCATTAATTTTTGTTTGAGGAGTTGTCTTCCTAAAACACTCCCGATAATAATCATGATCACAATACAAATATTTACGTGCAACTACTTCTTGTTTATAATTGGTATCCGAGGTATCAAGATCGAAAAGCGGATTTTTATATTTTGCTATCAACGCGTCACTATATGCTACTGCTTCCCCATCGTTTGTTAATGCTTCATTCCTTAATGTCATATAATCCCACGAATGAAGACGTTGTGGCTCACGAGTATAGGAAGTAAAACTCTGCTCTACTCCTACAGATAATTTTGCCTTTCCCTTTTGACCATGTTTAGTCGTAATAATGATAACACCATTTGCTCCACGAACACCAAAGACAGCCGTTGCAGAAGCATCCTTCAATACAGAAACACTTTCTACTTCATTCGGATCTAGTTCGCCAAGGATATTATCCCGTTTCATCCCATCAACTAAAATAAGAGGAGATGTACCATTTGTTGTAGCAGCACCACGTAAATAAAGATCGGCACCGTCAACACCCGGCTGGCCGCCACCTGTTTGCGTAGAAATTAAACCAGTGATACGACCGGCCAACGCATTATCAAAACTTGCAGCAGAACTTTTTTTGATATCATCCATTTTTACAGACGATATTGCACCTGTTACCGATACTTTTTTCTGGATGCCATAACCAACGACAACTACTTCGTCTAATTGTTTATTGTCCTCAGTCAATATAATATGTAATATTTTATTAGGAATAGTCACCACACTCTGGGTATTATAGCCAATATACGATATTACAATAATTGCTCTGGGAGCGACACGAATTTGAAAATCACCATTCAAATCGGTTATAGAACCATTTGAAGTAGCTTCCTTTTGAATAACTGATGCGCCAATAATAGGCTCACCCTTCTGATCTTTTACAGAGCCCTTAATAAGAACAGTCGATTGAGCGAATACTTGAACAGATGATAATAATAATATTCCTATTAATGCTATAAAACGAAAACGTTTTACCCAACCATTCTTATTAAAAGATACATTTTGATTAAATCGATTTTTTTGTTTCATTGTAAAAACAAGTAAAAGGTTAACTATCTATTATATTTAATAAGCTAAAAAGATATGATTTTTTGTAGCCAATAATAAAATACTTGTTAAGCACTACTAATTAATTTGATCGAAAATTCTCCCATAATATTTCTCCTTTTTAAGATTTATAAAGTTTACTTTCCTTTTCGAGTGTAAAATTCTACTTTTTTTAGAAGAACGATTATCTAAATAAGGTCAAAAGCTATCGAGAAATATTCATTTTACTTTTATTTATTTATTGTGCATGCATAAATAGTTAAATGCGCTCTAATAGTAGAAACAATTACTCCTTTTCCGATAAACATATCGTTATCGGAAGAAGTAAAATAATCACATAACAGCATTATTCCTTATTGAATTTTAAATTTTTATATTCTGTAGGTGTCATGCCATAATGTTTTTTGAATATAGCAGAAAAATAGGACTGCGTACTGAAGCCAGTCATATCACCAATTTCAGACAAAAAATAATCGCCGGATTCTATAAGCTGGGCAGCTCTCTTCACTTTATAGACACGAATATAATCGTTAGGCGATAATCCCGTCAAACTTTTAATTTTTCGATAGAAAGTACTTCGGCTGAAATTAAGCTTAGAAGATAAGACATCTATAGATAATTCCGGATTACCTAACTCTGCTTCTATCTGATTATTCAACTTCTGTAGCAATTCCTCATCCATTTTAGTTAAATGATTTTGAAATTCACTGATCTTAGGAGTAGCGGAACAAACGTCAATAATGATATGCTGCATACGTCTTCTATTAAGAATTGTACCTTGCAATACAGAAATCAAATAATCAGGATTAAAAGGTTTGGAGATATAAACATCCGCACCTGCACTCATTCCTTCTATTTGTTCGTCGATATTGCTCTTTGCCGTCAACAAAATAACAGGAATATGACAAGTGTGCAAATCACTTTTTATCTTTTCACATAGCTCATACCCATTCATAACAGGCATCATTACATCAGCCAAAATAATATCTGGAATACTTTCTAAAGCTTTTTTTAAGCCTTCACTTCCATCATAAGCTTTCTCTATGCAGTAGTAATGTTGTAATAAATTATATAAAAAATCTTGTAAATTGGGCTCATCTTCAACAATTAGAAGCTGTGGCTTTTCTTTTATACCTTTATTATCTTCATTCCTTTCATCATCCGATTGAATAGAATCAGCGATAATAATTTTATCTATTTCACGATTGCCGACCCATAGGTTAGAAGGTCTCTTTTGCCTTTCGCAAGTAGAATAAATGACGTCTAAGGGTAGACAAAACATAAATGTCATACCCTTGTCTGCGTTCAAGACAGCTTTAATAAAGCCTTTATGCTTAAGAGTCAGGCACTTAATGTAATAAAGGCCGATTCCACTTCCTACTACCGAAACGTTACTTTTGCTCTTGCTTCGATAAAAACGATCGAATATCCGATTTAATTCTTCTTTAGGAACGCCAATGCCGCTATCTTTTATGGAGAATTGTACATATTTAGATGCGACAAAATCTTTTTGATTATAATCTTTTTGAACTTCTTGGGCAGAAAGAATACTTAGCGATAAGAAAATATTACCTCCCGAAGGTGTATATTTAAACGCATTCGAAAGTAAATTAGATAATATCTTATCCATTTTATCTTGATCGACCAACATCTCCAATCCTTCCACAAGTGGAGAGAAAGTCATTTTAATATGTTTTTCTTCATTTTCTCCCTCGAAACGTTTCATGATTTTTCGAACAAAAGCGATGACCTCTACTTTGTCTACAGCTAACGACATGGTTTCACTATTTAAATGAGAGAAATTAAGAATTTGTTCGACTAAAGACATCAGCCTTTCGATATTTGCTCCCATCAAAGACATATATTTTTTTGTTTTATCAGAAAGCCCTTTTTCTTTAGATAATTCACAAAATGGACCATATATTAAACCGAGTGGTGTACGTAATTCGTGAGATATATTCTCGAAGAAGTTAATCTTAGCCTGATTCAAATCTCTCTCTCTCTGAAGTGTTTCTTCGGACATTTTAAATTTCTCGTTATCAATCTTATAATTAATGTATAAACGAAGCAACCAATAAATAAAACCACTTATCAATATGATATATATCATAATAGCCCACCAAGTAGCCCATGGCGCAGGAGGAATTACAATTTTCAATTTAATGCATTTATTATTCCACATGCCTTCTTTATCGCATACTTTCACCTTCATTATATATGCGCCCGAAGGTATATTGGAGAATTTAGCTATACGCGACATAGAAGGTGTACTCCAATGTTGATCATAGCCTTCTAACATATAGCTATATTGCAAATTATGTGCCGATGAAAAATCAAAGCCCAAGAAAGAGACAGTAAACGAATTTTCTTTATAACTCAATTTGATCTTTGATGATTCATAAGTATACGGTACGTATGTCCGCTCATCAGATATAAGACTTTCTATAATAAGAGGCACATTCTCACGCGTAACATGTATCGTTTCCGGACGGAAAGATGTAATGCCATGATTACCTGTAAAATAAAGTATTCCACCTTCGGCATAAACAGAACGTTCATGATATTGATTTCCCAATAGACCATCCTTAGTGAAATAGTTGACGAACACTTTTCCACCGATAATTCGAGACAAGCCAAAGGATGTGCTAAGCCAAATATTTCCAATCTTATCTTCAGTAATAGCCAAGATGTCATTACTCGGTAATCCTTCTTGCATTGTGAATATCTTCTTCTGATGATGTAGAATATCATACCGCATCAGTCCACAACCATATGTCCCAAGCCACAATAATCCTTTCGAATCTTCATAAATATAAGTTACTGATTTGAGAAAAACAGGATCTACATCTTTTGTGAAAAATGGACGAAAGCGGCCATACAAATCACCAATATAGACATTGTTGCCAAAAGACGAAAACAAATAGCTCCCTGAACGCAACTGCATGAAATACATGATACTCGATGAAGCACACAAAGATGTAAAAGGATTTACAAATTTGATCATTTTTGATAATTTCGGTAACATCCATATTCCTTTGTTACCATTAGATACTATCCAAATATTCCCTTGTTTGTCTTCCGTAATATAACGTACTCTCGTAATATTATTATAGTGCCCTATAAGGGTAGTGCCATGAGTCGTTTGGTAACAATAAATAGCTCCAACAGTAGCAACCCATAAACGCTTTTGCGAATCATAATAACAGCAAGCAATTGCAGACTCTTCATTTTTGAGCCGCATATTCAGTAACATCTTTACCGTTCCTGTTTTTCGATTAAACTCCTGCAAGCCTTCATGACGTGTAGCAATCCATGTTTTATCTTTACCATTTCCCGTCAAATAAGTAACAAATTTATTCTGGAAATAATTAGATAAAGCTATATCAATATTAAAATTATCACGCCTAAAAGGAATAAACTTATATCCTTCTTCAAAAGTACCTATCCATATATTAGATTGTTTGTCGAGAAAGACAGAAGTCACATTATATACGCTGTTAATACCTTCAATATTTCTAGTATTAAAAGATTGAGCCTTTTTATCATAAATATGTAATTGCATATCATCAGTCAAAACATAAAGTCTGCGATCTGCACTTATATCAACCTTTTCAATACTCATTGCTTTTGAATATATCGAAACCCCTATTGTTTTTCCCGTTATTGAATTAATAAGGATTATCTTATTCGTTGAGGTAATGCCGTATAATGTATTTTTTTTAGGACCTCTAAATATTAACCTAACATCATTATTCAATTTAGCTACCACTCTACGCGTACGGGGATTATAAACAATAACGCCTCTATCTTTATTCAAGACTATCCACAAATAGCCCTTATCATCACAACAAATATTCTGAACGGATTGATTAATTTGAGGTATTTTTAAACTACAAATTCTATTAAGCTTACTATCGACATAAGACAATTTAAAAGCATCATTTGTTCCGAGCCAAATATTCCCGCCGGCATCCTGTTCTGCACAAGAATACAAATAATCTCCATTGGAATCTTTTAATCGGATAAAACTGTCATTTAACCTATTGTATACATTAAGTCCCCAACGTGTAAAGACATACAATTCACCCTTTCGAGAAACAAACAACTTATATACATTATCATTAGATAAAGAAGTATGATCAGACTTGTTTAAAAAGAAATGTGGCTGTCCATATCCATCCAAGCGATCTACACCTCGTGCGGTAGCCATCCATATATATCCCAAACTATCTTGAACTATACTCTGGACATGTAAATTAGAAAGTTCCATACCAGCAGAAGGCTGCTGCCATAACTGAGCTTCCACTTTATTAAATGAAGCAAAAAAAATCAGAAAATAAACAAGTCTATTTTTCAGCTTCTCTTGATGCATATTAAAAGTTATTATGTATGAAAAAATTAATAATTAAAAATAATAGAATAGTTTGAATAAGTTGAATAGTTATACTTTACTCGAAAGGCCGTATCATCTCCTTGATGCCATGTCCAATAAAAGACTGCAACATATTTATCTTTCCGTTTATCACCGTCATCTTTATATTCACGGACCTTGCGCCCGAGTGCATCTGTAACCGCCCAATTATCACTATTCACAATTTGAGCTTGTAGCTTCCCTATTCCTAAAATAAAAAAGGTAATAGACATCACCACAATAACAGGTAATTTAGTATTCATTCTTTTAAACTATTTTTCTAATTGCCATTTAATGAATCATCTTATAATCATACGATTGAATCTCTACAGGGCCCAATAGACCTGAGGACTGTAAAGGCGAATCAGTACTCAAATAACTAAACGTTTGCCATGTTATGCGTTCGTTCTCCGAAAGAGTTTTGTCTCCAATCAAACGATTTCTCCAATTATTAACAACAACAACCTCTAATTTATTCTTTCCTTTCTTTAAATAGTTTGTAATATCCAAGCGATAAGGTGCCGTCCAAACGCCACCAACATCATTTCCATTTACCTTTACTTTAGCCATAACCATTACCTTACCTAAATCAATATAAACCTGGCTTTGGGGTAATTGTCCTATCTTAAAAATAGTATTATAGGTGGCTGTACCCGAAAAGTACTTAATCGTGTTATCACTGTTTTTTGACCAATCAGTTAATTCATTAAATTGAACCGGCTGATCAGGCCCTCCTCTATCCTCTTGAAAAGTTACGATCCAAGGTCCATCAACTTTAGCAACAACTCGTTTTTGAGGATAATTTTCACTTTTATTACTAACTACAGAATCTACAGGAGTACGAAATACAATAAATGCACTTTCATAAGGTTGTAAAGTCATCGGCACCTGAGTAGATTGTGTCAGTTCCTTATACACCGGAAGCGATCTAACTTCAGCCGTTTGAGGATTCCATAATTCCGGTAATTTGCCTTTTACACGAAACGCCGCATCGATATTGATTGTTTTATCTCCCTGATTAGAAACAAAATAAATATCACCAGTCAATAAACTGCGATGAATAAAAAGCAAGGGATTACATGGATCAGCATTATGAAAATCAGGAACCACATTCATATCGGCAAACACTTCTTCTAACGAAGCATTCGGATACACTTTACCTTTACCATAAGCAATGCATCTTGTGTAAACGTTGTTGGACATTTGCCATAATTCGTTTGCCATCTTTTTTACCTCTTTATCGGCAACAGGATAATTATGTAAACTTGGTGAATGAGTAGGGGCAGGTCCAAGAATAACCAATCCCTGATTTACTAAATCTTTTATTTTTCGAAGAAGCTCAGGACGCATTGTCGTAAGAGGCGGAAGGACCAACACACGATACTGCATACCACTCTTCAAGGTAAGTTTCCCGTCGACTACAGCCGCATCATTCAATAATATTTCTCCATTTATATAATCGAACGAATAACCTTTAGGTATTTCGGGGACACGTATACCTGTCATTTTAGGAGTATCTTCACCTATAAAATAAGCCACATCGGCCACATATTGCCCTTGTTGTAACATGTAATTACAACGTTTTAAATATTTAGCGAACACATCCATTTGAGAGAACCAAGTGTTATGTCGATTAAATTCATTTCCAAAGGGAGCATTAATACCGGGAACTTTCTCGTCCGGTTGTTCTATGTACAAATGGAGTAAAGTAGAATTGATACCTTCAGTAAAGAAACGATCTCCACGTTGCTTCATTTCTGCAGGATAACGCGAAAAGTCCGGTCCCCCACAAGTAAACGATTCTGCCCATACTTTTTTCTTTCCATATATATGCCCGCAGGATGAAGCAATGCGATTCTCGATATCGCCTAAATCACCAACACTCCAGAATTCACCACCTATTTCATCCGACTGTCCGCCATACTGTAAAAACTCACCAGGAAATCCCCAATGACCATAATTTTCTAACCAAGTAGTTAATCCGTGCTGATTACTAACTTTTCTAAGACCGCCTACGTAATCATACGATATTTTATCTGCTATTAAACGGCGCAAATCCCAAAGAAACCGATCGGACTGATCTTCCGAACCAATAACGACTCCTTGTAGTGCAGGAAGATATGGTACGGGGCTATACCCATAGCGTTTTGTAAAATCATCAATCATCGTATCCGTCCAATTTTGTCCACCAGTTTCATAACTATCTTCCACAACAATATGAAAAGTTTTTCTATCTGCTTTAGGTATACGTTTCAGTATCTGCCCGATAAAAGCATCGAAATGAACTGCAACATGTTTTTCACTCATCTTGTCAATTTCCAGTCCCGTTCCCTCAGGGCTTGCCGGAGAATTAGTCTGTCCGGTCGGTACCATCGCCGTACGCATAATAATCCATTTCCCTTTAGGCACATTCCAAGTCAATGTACCATCCGCGCTCATGTATTTCGTAATATCTAATACTTTATCACTAGAAATTAGAACAGAGGCATTTTTATATTCAGGTTGTTCTTCCCAAAGATAATCATACCACATCGGATGAGGTGTTTGAAACATTTTCGCCAAGGTCTTCTCAGGATAACGCTCTACGACCGGAACATTCGATAAACTAATACTGGCTATAGTACCAGCATCCTTTTTATCTATTACCAAACGAAATTCCGAAGCTTTCGTCTCAGGTAATGAAATAACAATAGGCGAAAAAGGAGCAAATCCGACATTAATAGCCGAATTGCTCCTATCAATCTGAAATTTACGGAGAGATTGAAATTTATCACCAACTTTAACTAACAATTCTGCATTGGTCTTTATCTGTTGATGTACCATTTGAATAGTCAAACTGCGCACCATTTCGGTTTTTTGACTGACTAAATCGATACTATATGCTTTGTCTAATTTTTGGCAAGGAATAAAAGAAGAATTTTGTTCTATATCAGGATAAGCTATCACTTTAACATCTTGTGCTCCATCGGCCACTACAGGAATCTTCTTGCAAAATTTTACAGATCCTGTTACTTTCGTTTGGCATGACGCCAAATAGCGCATAGCTTGCGTCGGCTTTACCCACGGACCACCTGATTGACTCCAGCCCGGACAATTAAAAATACCAATTTCAATATTTAGTTCTGCTGCAGTTTTTAATGCCATATGTAATATATCCCACCATTCATCAGAAAATAATTTCACTTTTCCATAGGGCACATTCTGACCGCCAATATTACCAATATATGCTCTGTTAATGCCTGCTTTCTTCATAGCATACAAATCTTTTACTACTCCCTCTTTAGAAATATTGTCAGACATCCAATACCAGTAAACAGCTAATTTTTGCTGATCAGGTATTTGGCAAAATGTCCGTTTTATCATTGTAAATGGTTCATTTACATTAGATTGTTGAGCAAAAGAGCTTGTTTTGCAAAACAAGCAGAAAAATAAAATTATAATTTTATAACATCTCATCACTTATTATTTCACTTATACCCATTAGATGAATTAAAATAGCGTATATTTAATTTTACTAAAAGGATTATTATTATTTACATATTACAAGATTGTCATTACGCTAAATTTTGCAGAAATCCCAGTAAATATTCTATAGAAATCGTTCCTCCCTGATAAATATTACTATATTCATTTACTAAATCTTTCAGAATATCATGCGTATATTAAAAACCTTAACCAATAAGAATTAATTCTGTAGCCATTATTCTTGTGGCTCTTTAATTCTACCAACGGACTATTTATAATTAATGCGAATCAAGAATTAAGCTTCATTTCTGGTTCAGTTATTAAATTAGTCAATATTTAATTAGTTATATCAAAAGTCAGACAGCCCATAAAATCTTCATTCAATTGACTTTTAATTAGAATACAAATATTTAAAGAACAATTAAAGATAAATCAACTGCAAAACTCTTAATACACACGATGGGAAAAATTGCCATCGAATTTATTGATCTATTTTTCAAAATCAACAGAATCAGATTCAAATACTCATTCGCATTATTAATTAATTTGCTAATTTATAGACCTCGCAAGCCGCCAACAAAAAAGCACCTACTCCATATAATTCAGTAGTCTCATCAGTTACATTACGTGGGCTATCACCAACCGGTTGAACATAACCTAATTTTCCATCTACATGAACAGCCGAACAAAGAGCATTCCATCCTTTTATTACAATCGGCAAATATTTTTCTTTAGATAAATAGCCTTCATTAATACCATAGGCAATTCCATACACATTAAATCCTGTAGCACTTGTCTCAGGAGAAGGATAACTGTCCGGATCAAGCAAACTTGCATGCCAAAAACCATTCTTATCTTGAAGTGATGCCAACTTTTCACTCATCTTTATTAACAATCCAGAATAAAATTTTCTATCTTTCTTATCTTTTGCCGGCAATGATTTCAAAATTTCACATAATCCACCGATAACCCATCCATTACCTCGTCCCCAAAAGACTTTTTTACCATTAGGCTCTGTCTTCCCAATGAACCTGTTATCACGATAAAAAAGGCATTCATTTTTATCAAATAAATGATTATAAGTAGCTTTGTATTCTTTATTAGCAAATTTAATATATTTCTTTTGACCGGTTATCGCATACAGACGAGTATATACAGAAGGAGCCATAAACAAGGCATCGCACCAAGTCCAACGATCTGAATATATTTTTTTATCAACATAAAAATCCATAGGACCAACAGGAGGATGTTCTATTACCCAATCGGTACAGGCCAATGTTGGGATAACCATTTTCTCTTCTTTATATTTATTATAAAAGTCCAAATAAGTTTGCGCTACACAAATATAATCAGCATGGTACTTTTGCCTGCCTGCCTGCCAGCCTTGATGGTCAAAAACCTTACGAAGCCAAGTCTCATATTTCGTATTGCCACTCAGTTGCTCCCGATTAAACATACCTAAGTATAAAGTGCCTGCAATCCATCCCATAGGGTCTTTAGGATAAGAATCTTTAAAAGAACTAATTTGCCAATCTGCTACTCTACATGAAATACTTAATATTTTATCTTTGGATACCGTTTCCTGTGCTTTTACCGGCAAACAAAAAAATACTATAATTAGTAAAAGAAACGATTTAAAGATAAACTGCTTGAATGAAGTCATTTTTCAATGTTTTCTAATTAGTAAATTACTATTTATCGAAAATATTAGCAAAAGATTAAAAGCCGAGAGTACTTATTTCTTTATATTCTGATAATAATCGTGCATGATATACCATGCTTTCTTACGCATTCCCTGATCGGAAACTAATCCTTTTCTATTCCATCCGCTTTGATTCGGATTAAAGCGATAAGGTGAACGAAAATCAAATAACACCCACGGTGATACACCTTTTAAATTTGTGATATGATTGAACATCGTAAGGTTGTCTCTGTACACATTTGCCTGAAAATCTTCACTCCACGAACTTTTTACATCAGTGTCTCCCGTCTTTCCATAAAGAGCTTCGCAACCAAATTCGGATATAACGACAGGTTTACCGGGTGCGACATTCCACCGCACTTTATCTGGAGACATCGGCCATGGATGATACCACCCCATGTATTTATTAACAGCAACTATATCCAAATAATTAATAATCGTATCTTTTAACTCGAAGAGCTGAGTTTCTTTATTAAAATTCACCAAATCAGAAGCAGCCGTTATTAAGCGTGTAGGATCCAAACGGCGGCAAGTGTCAATAAGATGTTTCAAGAATTTGTCACGAGCTTCAGATGGTCGCGTTTCATTAGCTACTCCCCACACGGAAAGTGCACAACGATTCTTATCGCGTATAATCATTTCTTTCAACATTTTATCGGCCTTATTTAAAGTTTCCTGATTGGCAAAATCAATTTTCTGCCATACCGGTATTTCTTCCCAAAGCATGATACCCATTTTCTCTGCCATACGCAACGTATATTCATTTTGTGGATAATGAGCAAGACGAACTATATTCACGCCAAGTGCCTTAGCCTCAGAAAGCAACATTGATGCATCGGCCTCCGAAAAAGCTCGTCCCTCGCGCTGTGAAATTTCCTCATGAAAACTAACACCTTTAAAGAAGATAGGCTTTCCATTCAAATAAATATCTTCTCCTTTCACATATAAATTACGGAAGCCTATTTGTTCTGTTATCTTATCTGAATTAGACGATAGAACAACGTTATATAGCTTTGGCGATTGAGGAGACCAGCGCTCAAACTTACGAACTTTAAAAGATATTTTAGCCATGCCCGAACTATCAGTCATCATTTTTTGTTTGACATTCAATTCAGGAATTTCAATCTGAACCTGTTGATTTCTCCTTTTATCGGAAAGACTAACCCATGCATGTATCTCATCCGATTTATATTTATCTAATTGTATAAAATAATCGTTGATGTAATTATGAGGAGTATAAACCAACATTACATCACGGGTAATTCCACCGTAATTCCACCAATCGTACGACATACCGGGTATCGCATCAGTAGTTCGATTATTATTGACTTCAACAGCTATAAAATTATCACTATTATCTTTCACTATATTGGTTATTTCAATCTGGAAAGGAGTAAATCCTCCTTCATGCTCACCAATTTCTTTTCCATTCAGATATATCCGACAACGATAATTCACAGCACCAAAATACAAGAATAAACGTTCATTTTGTGTATGATAAGGAGTAAAATGTCGCGCATACCAAATCGTACCTTCATAGTATTTTAGTTCTGGCATTTGTGAGTTCCAATCCGACGGAACGTTCAAATAAGTATTATTATCAAAAGAATATTCGAAATATTCTTTTTTATTTGTAGGCTTCTTATTCAAAAAGATTTCCATCGGGCGTCCCAATGAATACAAATCAATAATAATGTTCCATTTCCCGTTCAATAGCTGTAAATTACGTCCATAGACATTTGTCATCGTTTCTTGTGCAGCAATACATCCATTGACGAATATCATTAATATAAAAAACAAAATAATCCTTTTCTTTAGTCTCATGGTTAGAATTTATTTTTAAAAATTAGATTTGCTTTTCGACTCAAAATTATACTATTTTCTTAAATACTTTAATATTAAGAAATCCATATATTTATCCGTTCACCTATTCAAGTCAAAAACAATATTCAAAATTAAATAAATTTAACGAAACGAATTATTAAATTTTATCCATTTGTTATCGTTTTCTGTTCACTCTTTATCAAAGAATAAATTTATCGAATGCCTACAATTAATAATCCCTATTGATTTTTATCCCACTTATAATTGGTTTTCCAATTACGGTTTCAAACTCAATATTAATCCCTCGACCATTAACAACAGAAACAGTATAGGTTTTAATAACCGACATTAAAGCACCACAGCTTTTGGCTAAATTAAAATCAGAAATAGTCTTCTGCCCATTTAATGAAACATTAAAAACCCTGTTGGCAGAAGCATTAATATCTTTAGAATCTAGGATATATAGTGATTTTGGAGCAGAGCATATCGGTTCGCAAAAATACAAATCTACCGTATACGTGCCATCAGGTACATCAAATTTATATGCCGCCATATTTTCTCTGGCTGTTTGGAACAAAGGACCGTTATCTGTTGCATTGACTTCTAATTGCATGCCGGTTACATTACTATGCTCTCCAACATATCCCCAACTCCCCTTACGAAAAGGCTGATCGGGTTGATAGATAATTTTTGCCTGATCGTCTGTATAAAAGCAATTGCTTCCTGTATTTACAGCAATTTGCAAATCGTTTTTCTTACATTCATTTAAAAGGTATGGATTCAATTCAAAGTTTATCGTCAAATTATCATATACAATTTGGTTATCTGAAGTTTTTGCTTTTACCACAAGCATATTCTTACCGTCTATAAACGGAACATTATATATAGCAAAGCAATTATTAACAGGCTGTTTGCCTATAGACTTATGATTAAGAAAGAGTTCTACTTCCTTAAGATTAGAATAGATCTTTACCGATTGATAAGCAAAATTATCCGCTTCATTTTCGGGAGTACCGGTACGTAAAGTCCAATCTCGCGAAGCAATATGTACCATCGGCTTTTTCGAAAGCATGGCTTGATAATAATAATACACGTCCTTCGGATTTCTATTTTGATACATAATACCTTTGTTATTGACATGAGCCATTGACTCTTGCCTTAAGGCCGAGCCGAAATCTACTAAATTCCAAATAGAAGCTCCCACAACAAACTTCCGTTTTAGTATTTCCGGTAAATAAAACTCATGAAAGAATTGTTGAAACTCAATACTATAATCCCCTCTTTCTGGATTCAAACTATGAAGACGTGCATCAGAACCAGCTCCATATTCACTAATAAATATCGGACGTTCAGGATATCTTGTTCCCGCTTCGTTAAGAAACTTAGAAAAATCCTGCAAATACTTAGAACCTAATCCATCATACCGGTTCCATCCCACCGTCATAGGAATATCGGCAACACCTGACTTATTATAAATATCACCGGCATGGCACGCAATGGAAGTAATCCGATGAGGATCTTCACTGCGTACAGTTGATTCTAAGTCCGTAAGAAACTTCACCAAAGCAAAATCATATCCATCGAATTCATCTTCTTTATTTCTTCCCAACATAACCTCATTAGAATACGCCCAGATAAAAATGGATGGATGATTATAATTCTGACGAATCATTTCTAAAAGATTATTTTTGCAGTTATCATAAAAAGCCTGTGTCGGAGTTATACGGTTTACGATAGGTATTTCTTCCCAAGCGATGATTCCTAACTTGTCGCAGGCCTCAAGAATAGTAGGATCCTGCGGATAATGGGCAATACGAATATAATTTGCCCCCATTTCTTTGAGTAACTTAACATCTCTATAATTCAAATCATTGCTTAATGCATTTCCTATTCTCGGATAATCTTGATGCCTTGCCGCACCGATTAACTTAATCGGTTTACCATTCAACATAAATCCATTTTTAGTATCTACACTAAACCAACGAAAGCCAAGAGGATTAACGATATTGTCTATTATTTCTCCGGTTTTAATATCGGTAATACGAGTAGAAACATGATAAAGATATGGATCATCGGGAGTCCATAATTGGGGGGATAGTATTTTTCCTGACAACAAATCAATATTTTTCTCTTTACCAGGCAATAATTTTGCTTTTGCAGAAAGAGTTTGCACTTTTTTTCCCTCTGCATCAGTAATTACTGATACTATTTTTACAAATTCACTAACAGAACCATCATTCTTTATGGAACTTCGTATGCGTACAGAAGCGCTTGTTGAAGAAACTTGCGGTGTTTCAACAAAAACGCCGTTTGAACCATAATTATCCATACTGAAATGTACAGGCTGAAGTTCAATTAGATACACATCACGATAAATACCACCCCAAAAAGTAAAATCGCCAGAAAGAGGAGCTATATTTTTATTATAACTATTGTCTACTTTTACAGATATGACATTTACAGAATCCTTGCTATAAAAAAGCAAATTTGTAATATCAAAGGTAAAAGCAGTATACCCTCCGGCATGCCTTCCTGCATATTTTCCATTCACATATACATCTGCCAATTGTGAGGCACCTTCAAAATGCAGATAATATTTTTCTCCTTGACGAACAGGTTCCGACAGTATTTTCCTGTACCAACCTATACCTCTGTAATAATTACGAGTATTATTGGCATCTTGAGCGTTCCAGCTATTGGGCAAATTCAGGACCTGCCAGCTTTTATCATTAAAAGAAGCTCGCATTGCCGTTGTAATATCTCCTCTGTAAAAGCGCCAAGCTTCATTTATCGTGGTGGTTGTGCGCTGACATAAAGCATTCAAAGACAATGCAATAAAAAATAGACAAAAACTAATTTTTTTCATGTTAAAATATTTTTCACGACTTTAAATAATCATAAGGCTAATCAAACTGTTCCTATGAACAAAGTTACTAACTTTTAAAAGCAATTCACAGCTAATGCAGAAAAAGCTTTTTTATTATTTCCCTCTAATAATTCTCACTTCTTTAGGAGCCGAAATAGTAGAGACTATTTTCCCATCAACCATTTTTTTATGGTATATTTTAATTATCCCATAAGGAGTAGGATAGGTTCCTTTTACCCACTTTAAATTACCCAGATGAGGTTCAATAAGAACTTCTTTACATCCGGGCTTTAATATTTTAACACCTAACACATATTCGCTTAACCACGATGTAGGTCCCGAAGCCCATCCATGACAAAATGAATGACGATAACCTTTATAACAAAAATCGCCATAGGTTTTATGTACATCTATTTTCCCCTCGGAAACCAATTCATCAATACGGGCAGCATTTGGAACCCAATCCATATTAAAATCTTCCCAAAATGTAGTAGCCCCCAAATCCAGCATAGCGCCCCAATATCGGCTGACAATATCCATCGCACCTTCGTAATTACCAGCTTTTGCCATCGCTTTTAGCATAAAATAGCCATAAAAAGTAGAAAAATTCTTAGCTCCATTCACTGCAATCACTTCATCATTCGCTTTTTTAGCATCCATCGTACCAGCCAATGCCATCAATGCGGCTGCTTGTTTCGACTGATTATAATCAGGAATATACTTATGTAATTTGACAGCTGCTTCTTTACATTTCTTAGCCATACTCTCATCATTCAAATCTAATGATAGCTTTTCGCCAACATTCATAGCCATAACCATCAAAGCCTGCAATCCCGCGTTAACCCCCTGTCGATTTTCACTCGAAGGCCAATCTAAAAAACGATTACCATCTAACTTTTCTTTTCCGTTTTCATCTATTTTACTAATCAATAAATTCAATAATGAAACCATATATGAGTGCTGTTTCTGAAGATATTTTTTATCACCGCAATAAGAATACCAATCATATTGGGTTATAAGCCACCATATTGAATAAGAACTAATTCCACTCATCCATTGAGGTATCGGAGTTTCGTCACGAATTAAATCCAAACTTTTAGGAACAACTTCGTTATATCCAAATACAGAATTGATAGTCATTACCTCCGGATTCATATCGCCTACCCATACAAGACGATCACGCTTAATTCCATCCCACAAATATCCTTGCATATTAAGCTGAACCGTATACGCACCAACCATCCATATTTTATTTAACCTTTCGTTATCACATTGAAAAGACCCTTTATAAGGAATATCCCGATATATAAAACAAGCACGTACTTCTTTAAGTAATAAATCCGCATTTTCGCCCATTAAATCAATACGGACAAAACGGAATCCGGTATTTCCATACTCAGACACCCCAAGCCACGAAAGCGCCAAAGTGAGGTCACGTATGGCATGATCATTGGATGCACCATTTTTACCGTCTATATCACACATCGCTTCAGAAGCGGATTCTCCAAAACGCAAACGAACTTTTATCTCTTTCGAAGCAGATTGTCCTGTAATAATCTGTAATCCACCTTGTAACTCACGTCCGAAATCCAATAAGATAGATACCTGTCCTGCTTTTCCGTTACTTAAATGACATAAATGCCTTTGAGCCAACTCAGACTGACCGTTACCCGGTTCCAACAAATATTTTTCATCTGTAAGAACGGCATCACCTGTAGTTTGTTTCCATAGAATGCGAACGGGTGATACATACGCCCTTGTACGATTATCAAATTGAACAGACTTCACTACATTTCCCCATGCTGGAGGCAAATGATTATTCTGAGCTTTTATAGAAAAAAACGATAAGAATAAATCAACTGACAAAAAAAAGCAGAACTTGGTATATTTCATTTATACTAGCATTTAAAAAAATTAATTCTATTATATCTTAAACATTAAAAACGACGTCCAAAAGTAAGAGAAAAATCATCGATGAATTATTCGATTCATGTCATTTGTTATCGTTCACTGTTCATTTTAGAAAAAGGCTATGTAGAAGTATCTTATTTAGCATAAAAATATATGCTATTAATCTTTATTAGCTTACATTTGTATATAATACACTCTCTAAATGTCTCCCATACAAGCACACCACTGCTGTCCGGTTAAGGGCAGGCTAATCTCTCTGTATCCTTTAATTTATCGTACCTACAGAGATTTTTATTTTTTTTCGATTTGAAATTATAGTTTTGCGGTTGGGAATTAATCCATTCGCAAGCCATGAATACAGGAAAAACAGTATTTGCACAACTTATGTCATTTATACCAGAATACGAGTTAAAGAAATGTATTGACAGGTATCAAGGAGATTACCGAATCAGAAACTTCACTTGCCGTGAATACTTCAATGTGATGAGCTTTGCTCAACTTACCGGCAGGGAAAGTCTTCGTGACATCGAATCATGCCTTATTGCTTTTTCCTCTAAGCTTTATCATTCGGGAATAAAGACTCCAGTATCCAAATCAACTTTAGCAGATGCTAACGAGAAAAGAGACTGGCGTATTTATGCCGACTTTGCTCAAATCCTTATAAAGAAGGCGCGTTCCTTGTATTTCAAAGACAACGACTTCAGACTAGATATAGACAACATGGTTTACGCTTTTGATAGCAGTACCATAAACCTGTGCTTAAGTCTGTTTCCATGGGCTAAATTTCATCATCAGAAAGGAGCTGTTAAGATGCATACATTACTTGACCTTAGAGGGTCAATCCCTGTATTTATTCATCTGACAGATGGTTCTGTTCATGATGTAAATGCCCTGGATTCATTACTGATAGAACCTGCCGCCTTTTATTTGATGGATAAAGGCTATGTTGACTTCTACAGATTATTCAACCTTATCCATGTAAAAAGAGCCTTCTTTGTAACCCGAGCTAAAGACAACATGGCTTACCAGATTGAAGATAACTTTGAAGTGGACAAAGATGCAGGTCTAATAAGTGATGAATCTATAAGGCTAACCGACGTAAAGTCTTCCTGATAATATCAGATTAGTAGTCTATGAAGGCTATGCAACCAACAATGTTTATCACTTTCTGACCAATAACTTTGAATTGTCCGCTTTGACAATAGCAGAGTTGTATCGGGAAAGATGAAAAGTGGAGCTGTTTTTTTAAATGGATCAAACAACATCTTCACATTAAGGCTTTCTATGGAACAACAAGTAACGCAGTATACTACCAAATATGGATTGCCATATGTACTTACCTGTTACTTGCTATTGCTAAAAACGCCTCAAGATAAAAGAAAATATTTACATCTTTTCTCAGACAATAAGCTTAACCCTATTTTGAGAGAGAATTCATTCGTGATTTATTCAACTATAATATTAACTTAAAAAAGCAACCTGATGATAGCCAATTGTCTCTTTGGAAATCTTAACCGGACAGCAGTGCTTCTATTTCTTAAAGACATAATACAACGTCCCGCCTCTAGTCCGACGTGAAGGAATGCCCAGCTTACTCAGCAGCCGACCGAAATGGACGATCTTGCCGGCGGTGAAGCGCATGCGGCTACGTTGCTGTATGTGTTCCAGAATGCCCACGGCAAGGAGCCATTCGCCTTCTTCGCCTTTCGCTACGCTACGGAAATATTGGTGGAAGAGTTGCTCTATAGGCGATATTTCCTGAAACTCTTCGTTGTTCTCCGTCATCAAGCGCTCTTCGTTGCTGTCGAACCAGTAGCGTTCGCCGCCATAGAGGAAATCCATGGCTTGGGAATAGAGTTGTTCGTAATGGATGGGGCGACTCATGTCAATCGTGCGGTTACTTCGATGCAGATGAAACGACGACTGCCAGATGTGTCGGTGAGCAGGTCTTTATGGTTGCTGGTGCCGATGAACGAGGCGTAACGGCGAAGTTCTTGCACGGCACTGGCGTGAGGAAGACGGGTGTTCAATCAATCATCTGCCGAGTTCAAGTAAGAATCTTGCATCATAGCATAATTAATTCATATCGCTCATGGTTTTTTCTATAAGGCTATAAAATTCTCTTTTTAGATTCATAATCGTCATCAGTTTTTGCCTCAATCATACTTTTGAACTCTGCATAATTATATTTTGCTGTAGATGTACCGCCCTCTTTGAAATAAAATTCGCTTCCCAACAATTGAGCATACAACTTCTCTATGTTCTTGTTTACCTTGAAATAATTCAAAACATAATTTGGATCATTTAGTACGATATTCATGCAATGTATACCTAATATTTCCGAAAAAGCACCATCTGAATTTTCACAAACGGTATTAAAAACATAAAAATAAAAAGCCTTCGGTTTATTATAACAATTTTCAGCAGTATCCAACAGACTAAAGACCTCCTCACTGTCAGATAGTTGAAAGTTCTTTCGATAACATATTAGAACATTATCATTCACTGGAAGTAATGAGAAAGCACTATCTTTACCACTATTTGTCATGTTTTCCCAATAAAGGCACTTCATTTTATCTGCGTAGCCAGATTGCTTACCATGTCCAAGACAAGTGAAAAATACGAATATTATTAAAATTAGAAATTTCATATTCATTTGTTTTCTAATATTTTTTCAATCAGATACTGCCAAAACATAAATTTGTCGAAACCAATCCTAACTTATTTTATTCTATCTCTTTCAAAATTAAAGAAGTCTCCAAATCGGATACAATCAATTCGATATTTGTTGTTTTTAAAGATTATTCTAGTTGCATATATAATTTCGCTAGGAAAAAGATTCAAATTGTTTTTCTCTGCTTCCTTTATCCCTTGAATATCCCACATTGAAACTAATTTCATCATATGTTCCGTAAATGATGGTTCATTTATTAACTTAAATGCTCCTGCGTTATTTGCATAAGAAATTGTATCAATCCTATTCCAAAAAGTATAGTGATAATCTCCTTGTATTCCTGGAAGTTCCAAAAGAAAGATAGTATCTTTCTTTTGAGAATATTCTAATTCTTTATCCCAATTGAATTGTCGCCTATACAAAGACAAACCTTGTATTAATATATTGTCGCCGAATTCAAGCTTTTGGATATTATAAATATCATATGATATATTGGATATCTTACTTGGGGATCCACAACTCTCATTAAGTAGAGCAAGAATAAGAAACAAAGCAGCCAAACATGGATAAGTCTTCATAATTATTTATATATAAATGGAAAAGTGAGTGTTATGCCATAAAAAGCAAAAGATTGTGTATAACGGTTACTCATTGTAGTGCCTGGTATAATAATTCTAGTATTTTCTAACCCGGCACGAGTTCCTGTACTTACATCTATACCATAATGTGTTCTTAATGGTATCCCATTTTCTGCTCTTAATTGGTTCTCAACATGGGTTGCGTACTTTTCCGCATTACGTATAGACACGCCGGGGAAAGTTACCCATGTAGAATTATCAATAGTCCCATTCCAAGTATCTTGAATGTGCGCCATTTCATGACCTAGACCAATATAAGCAGGACGTGTCTCATTTCCTGCTGTATTCACACCCCCAGTAACGGAATTTTGATTCCAAATAATATACTTTCCGCTGGGATCTGCACTATTTGTTTGACTCCCTCTAGCTTTCCCTATTTGGACAGTATTTGTTGAATTTATTAAGTCATCGGATAATGCTTTTCCTATGGCTCCGTTTTGTAAATTTCCTAATGCGGTTGTTAGGCTAACTACAAATTGGTCGCCACCGGAATACATTTGGCCACTACTATCCAAAAAGCCATAATTGCCTTTAGCATCTTGCCCATAATAATATGTTGTATTAGTAGTAACACCATCTACAGTTGAAGTAACTACCGTAGTAATTGTATCTCCTCTTAAATCAATTGCATTCATCGGATTATTCCCAACATAAATATACGGACTCACTGAATAATACTTTTCCGCCAATGGATCCATCATACTAAACCGACCCAAAGCCGGATCCATCAACCTAGCCGAGTAATCATACAAATTCAACCCTCTCTCCATATCCAGCTCCTTACCATTGTATTTGTAAGGTTGCCCGCTCGAAGTAACACCTTCGGCAAACGGCATCCCGAACGGATAATAATGATTCGTCTGGACTATTCCTCCGCTTGCATTCG
>Ga0316604_10000267_pt1 | contig 74033 bp, 64 predicted proteins | sample OWC_soil_day20_C_FD_207650 | JGI IMG/M metagenome (GOLD analysis project Ga0316604, IMG submission 207650) | Wetland soil microbial communities from Old Woman Creek delta, Ohio, United States - OWC_soil_day20_CT | ecosystem: Environmental > Terrestrial > Soil > Wetlands | place: USA: Ohio... | reverse complement strand
CGAGCGTTCGATAGCTGAACATCAGTGGCTGAGTGACGTCTTGGCCGCGCATGGTAATAAGGTGAGATCGGAAAAACCACATCATACCAAAGACATATTCTCGCTTACCGAGAAATTCAACATCCTGTTAGGTCATGCCGTAACTAAAACGACGAGCATCTCCGGCAAGCCGGACAGGGCCCACGTTTCAGTGAAGGCTAACCTTCAGGTTACGCCGTAACTAAAACAACAAGCATCCCCGGCTTGCCGGATGTCAAGCGTAGACACCCGCGTCGCGTTCCGGGTAGCTCTCATACACATGCTCGAACACGGCCAGGCATTTCTGGTTGTAAAGCTCGGGCGTATAGGCGCGCGGCAAGCCGGCGTCGAGCAGGTCTTCGATGGCGAGCTTGAGCTGTGATCGCGCGGCAGACTTCTGCCGCCAGTTGACGACGAGCAAGGCCTTGAGGCGGGTCAACAACTCGCGCGCCGCTTTTTTGACCTCGGCGCGCTCGGCAGTGCTCAGCTCGGGGGCCGGACGAGTGAGGATGTCGAAGATGACCAGTTCCTCCTCGCTCATCGCCTCGCGCACGTGACGTTGCTGTTCGTCGTTGAGGGTGTTGCTGATCTTGACGAGTTCGTCGAACAGCTCCTCAATGCTGCGGCTGCCGATGTTGTAGCTTTCGATCAGCGCCTCGAACTTTTCGGCGAAGTCGGCGCGCGTCCGGTTGATCTGGATCAGCCGTTCGAGCTGGGCGCGGATCGCGGCCTTGAGCACCTCGATGTCGGTGTTTTTGTGCCTCGATGCTTTGAACTTATCGGCCAGCACAGCGAAGTTGATCTTCGACAGGTCGAGCGGCGCAGGCCCGGCCTGGCGGATTTCGTGACCGGTGATCGACTCGTCGAGCAGGCCGTTGATCCGCCCCATGACCAGCGAGATGTCGGGCGGCTCCGGGTCGAGCTTGGCGCGCATGGCTTCGGCCAGCGTGCTCAGGCAGGCGATGCGGCTGGCAAATTCCAGCGCCGACGGGTCAGGCTTGACGGCGCGGTAGAGCGTGCTCAGCAGGCGCTCATGCGCCAGGAAATCGCGGCGTAGCCCGTCAGGTGAGATCAGTGCGTTGATCGCGTCCTCGATGCGCTGCAAGCGTTCCAGGCTGCCGACCAGCGCCGCCTCGATGTCGCCCAGCATCACGCCGTGCGCGGCGCAGAACACCGTCGCATCGGCCACGGCACGGCGCAGTTCATCGACCAGTTGTTGCTTGTCCCTGACCGGGCTTTGGCCGTCCTTGCCGGCGCCGTAGATGGCGAGCGCTTTTTCCAGCGAGGCAAAAACGTTGGCGTAGTCGACGATCACCCCGCTGTGCTTGCCGGGGAAGACGCGATTGGCGCGGGCGATCGTCTGCATCAGCGTGTGGTTGCGCATCGGCTTGTCGAGATACACCGTCGAGCAGCTCGGCGCGTCGAAGCCGGTCAGCCACATGGCGCAGACGAAGACCAGACGCAGCGGGTCGTCGGTATCCTTGAACCTCTCGCCGAGCCCGGGCTGCGACTCGTTCATGCGCTTGCGGTGCGGCTCGATGTCGAGGCCCTGCGTCTTCATCTGCGCGATTTCGTTCTGCCCCGGCGAGACGATCACCGCCATGTCGGTGCTGGTCAGCACCTCAAGTCGCTGCTTGAGTTCGGCCAGGCGCAGGTCGCGCCGCGCCTGTTCGGGAGACATGCCGCTCCCACGCTGGTAGTGCAGTTCGCCGAGTTCATTCTGCACGCTGGCGGTTTCTTCGACCCAGTAGCGACTGACCTTGTCGTACATGCGCAAGGCGGTCGCCTTGTCGATCGAGACGACCATCGCCTTGCCCAGGAAGCCCCGCCCCAGGAAGTGACGAACGATGTCACGCGCCACGGTTTCCAGCCGGTCGTCGCGGGTGATCAGGTGGTACTGCCGCCCGAGCACCTTTTCCAGCTTGGCCTCCTGATCATCGTCGAGGTCGGCGTCCTCGATCAGCCGGTAGAGGTCTTCGTTGAGGTCGGGATTGACGAGCTGCAACTCCGGCGTGCGGTTCTCGTAAAAAAGCGGCACCGTCGCGCCGTCTTCGATCGATTGCTGGAAGTCGTAGATCGAGACGTAGTCGCCGAAGACTTCCTTGGTGCGCTCCTCGCCAGCGATCAGCGGCGTTCCGGTGAATGCCAGGAACATCGCCCTGGGCAGCGCGGCGCGCATATTGAGCGCCAGCGTGTCGTACTGGCTGCGGTGTGCTTCATCGGTGAGGACGATCACGTCGCTTCGGTCACAGAGCATCTCCGGCGTCTGGAATTTGTGTACCAGCGTGAACACGTAGCGGTGGTTGCCGCGCAGCAGTTCGCGCAGGTATGCGCCGCTGGACGCGTGGCAGAGCTCGCCTTCGGCCTCGCTGACCGCGCCGGCCGCCTTGAAGGTCTTGGCGATTTGGTCGTCGAGTTCGACGCGGTCGGTGACGACGACGAAGGTCCAGTTGCCGACGAGCTTGCGCAGCACTTTTTGCGCGAAGAACACCATCGAAAAACTTTTGCCGCTGCCCTGCGTTTGCCAGAACACGCCGCCGCGCCCGTGGCCCAGCTCGCGCGCTTCGAGCATCTTGCGAACAGCGTTGTTGACGCCGAGAAACTGGTGGTTCTGCGCGATGATCTTGACGAGGCCCGCCTTGTGTTCGGAAAACAGCGTGAAGTTCTCGGTGAGGTCGAGCAGGCGATTACGGTCGCAGGTGCCGCGCAGCATCACCTCCAGCGACACGCGGCGCGCCTCGTTCTCGCGCTCGATACGCTTCCACTCGACCCAGCGCCCCCAGTCGGCGGTCAGCGAACCGACGCGGCTGTCGGTGCCGTTGCTGGCGATGAGCAGCGCGTTGAACCAGAAGAGTTGCGGTATCTGCTGCTTGTAGTGCGTCAGGTTCTCGTCGAACGCCGCGCGCGCCGCGACGCCGGGCTTCTTGAGTTCGATGACGACCCACGGCAGGCCATTGACGAAACCGACGAGGTCTGGCCGGCAGGTATAGAGACTGCCGACGAGCGTGAACTGGCTGACCAGCAGGAAGTCGTTGTGTTCGGCGTGTTCCCAGTCGATCACGCACACGCGCTCGGTGCATTGGCCACCACGCTGTTCGCCGTGTTCGTGGTCGGGAACCGACACCGTGATGCCTTCTTTGAGCAGCCGATAGACCTCGCGGTTGGCCGCCTCCGGGCTCATCGCCGAACGGTCACGAGTCAACTCGTCGAGCGCGTTGCCGATCGCCTCGGGCAGCAGCGTTGGATTGAATTTATTCAGAGCAGCGCGAAGGCGTTCGACCAACACCGCCTCGCCTCTTGTCTCGCGCCCCAGCGTACTGCCTGCACCGAAAGTCTCTTCCATCGCCGACACCGTCTGCCAGCCCATCGATGCAAACAGTTCAATGGCGGGCTGTTCTACGAGCTGGTCTTCGGTGTAGGCGTGGGAACTCATGCAGCGAGCGCCTCGACATCGATCTGGCCTGAAAGCAGGCGCGGCAGCAGGTCGTGGTGCAGTTTTGTGCGTTTAATGCAGGCCTGAGGGTTGCGGAGTTTTGAGACTCCTCTAACTGTTTTGCGGAGTGTAAAAACGAATACAGGCTCCAAAAACAAATTTGTAGTCATTCCAGGCTCCACAATCACGTTAAATCACGTCCCGGCCTTCGGCCAGATTAATCAGCCTTGGAAAACACAGGGTTGCCGGTCGTCGGCCGCTACCGGGCCGCAGTTCCCGCAAGATGCCCGCATCCCGCATTTGTCGCAACAGACCCGGCGTTGTCTTCTCATGAATCCCGAACTCTTGGAACAGTTGCTGGGCCAGGTCCGACGAGCGGAAGATGGGTTTGTTGAAAATGGCATCCAGGATATGCACCGTGTACTGGGAGTGCGTGGCCGCCTGGATGGCAAGCTTCATCTCTTCATAGAGCGCTTGAATGGCCGTCACGCGAGCGCTGTTCTGGCCAGCCTGGGCTGTGATTGCACGCAGGAAGAAGGCAAGCCAGCCGTTCCAGTCATGCTCTACCGAGATACCCTTCAGCCGCTGGTAATACTCTTCCCGATGATTTTCCAGGTATTCCGAGAGGTAAAACATCGGCTGCGACAACGCGCGCTTTTGATAAAGGAACAGCGGAATCAGGATGCGGCCGATTCGGCCATTGCCATCCTTGAAGGGGTGCAGCAATTCGAACTGGGCATGCACCACGGCCACCTGAAGCAGAAAATCGACATCGTCACTGTCGATATAGCTTTCCCACGCATGCAAATGATCCGGCAGTTGCATCGGGTTGGGTGGCACGAAGTTCGCCTGTTCAATCGAGCAGCCGTGCTTGCCGATCCAGTTCTGGTCTTTGCGGAACTCACCTGGCGTCTTGTCCTGGCCGCGCACACTGCTCATCAATATGCGATGCAACTCACGCACAAAGCCCAAACGAATCGGGTAGTCCTTCAAATACTCCCTCGCTACATACAGCGCCTGCCGGTAGTTGGAAATTTCCTGGATGTCCTGAAATTTCTCACCTTCTTTCAAAAGACCGGCTTCCTGCTCCAGCACCTCATCAACGGTGGCCTGCGTCCCCTCGATTTTTGACGACAACACGGCCTCCTGCGTAGTCAGCGGAGACAGCATGACGGCCGGATTCGGAATGCTCTGCAACAAGCCGTCATAGCGAGCCAATGCGGCATTGGCCTGCCCGACCAATGGCAGAAGCAGGCGGTAATCGAGATTCGATAACGGCAATTCATTGGGGATATAGGGGAGCATGTCTTCGCCCTCACTCAAAACCAGAAAGTTGTGACCTCGCTGCCCGCACCGCTGCGCAGCCGGGTTCATCTGCGGCTAGTGTCATGATGTCAGACATGGGCGAGTTCTTCCACGTCGACCTGGCCCGAGAGCAGGCGCGGCAGCAGCAGGTCGCGGATACGGCGGAGGTTCTGGACTTGGCGCTTGATCGTGGCGGCTTGCCGCTCAAATGAGCCTGCCAACTCGCAAAATTCCCTCAGCAGCGAGGCGGGCGGAACAAGAATCTCTAGCGTATAGGCTTGGTTGCGACTCAGGCCCGGAACGGCGGCATCACTATTGATGAAGTTCAGCGTCGGCAGAACGTAGAGCAAGAATCTCAACGGCAAGGTTGATGTTACGAAATAGGCGGTATCAATCACGAAAAAATCGTCGTCGCACCAGAAAACGCTTCCGACATTCCCCTTGCGGCCGACGACAATGCCAGGGCCTTTGACCAACGCAGAGTCATGTGAGCCAACGATGCCGCTGGAGCCAAACACGGGATAGCTACCATCCCGCCGGTCTTCCTTCTTGAGTGCTTTGCCGTAGTTCAATTCCGCGACATCACCAAACCTCTTCACCTCCCACCCCTGTGGAATCTCGCCGAGGGGCAACGCGACGCGGGGATGGTCTTCATGGCCGGGGAAGCGGAAGTTGACGAACCACTCGCGGTAGAGAGTGCGCGCCATCGTCTCCAGAATTTTGATGCGCCGCTGGCTGTTCTCGATGAGTTCGTCGTAGGCCGACAGAATGCCCGCGATGCGCTGCTGGACGGGGAGAGGGGGGGCTTGAATCTCGGTTTCGTTAAGAATCGTCAACGTCAGGAATTTTGTCGCTGCCCCGGTTGAAAAGCTGCGGAACTCAGAAAGCTTGGGCCGGAGTGCGTAATATAGGAACTTCGTCGTGAGCACGCTTGCGTCACGAGGTCGTATGACATACGTCCGTTGATACGCGTCAAACTTTCCCTTGAAATACTTCAAGGCAAAAATGCCATTGGCATTATCCCCAGCCAACAGCACGCACTCTGTGTTGTAGCTGTATGTGTTTGTCCTCAACGTCTCCTGCGAGCAAGTAAAGAACGGGTAGTCGCCGTCAGGAACGGCGGCATTTGAATCAAGCTTGCCGGTCTTGAAAGTGACTAGCTCTCCAAGCTTTCCAGTTCGCCAGGAGTTCGTCATCCTCACGCCCCCAGTATCCCCGCCACATTCGCGGCGATAGTCTGTTCGAGTTCGCGGGCCTGGGCGTTAAGCACTTCTAGTTCTTCGTTGAGTGCTTCGAGCTGCTCCTTGACGTCCTCGTTGCTGACATTTTCGCCCGGCGCGACGCCGACGTAGCGGCCGGGGTTGAGCGACCAGCCTTGCGCCTCGATCTCGGCGAGCGTCGCAGCCTTGCACAGCCCCGGAACGTCGGCGTAGGCCGGCGTGTCGCCAAACACTTCCTTGAGCTTGGCTCCGGCGTCGCTGCCGCCGAGCGTGAGGTCGGGTGCTTCGCCGCGATAGAGTCGAACGATGTTGGCGATGAAGCCGATCTGCTCGGGCGTCCAGTCGCGGTGGGCGCGATCGACCTGGCGGTAGATGTGGCGCGCGTCGATAAACAGCACGGTGTCGGCGCGTTGCGTCCTGGCCTTGTCATTGTCGAAGAACCACAGCGTGCACGGCAGCGTCACCGTGTAGAACATATTGGGACCGACGGCGACCATCACGTCGACCGCGCGCGCCTCGATCAGCTTCTGCCGCAGCTCCTGCTCGCTTGATCGCGCGTCGGATGCCGAGTTGGCCATCACGAAGCCGGCGCGGCCGGTGGCGTTGAGCGACGAGTAGAAGAGCTGTATCCACAGGTAGTTGGCGTTGTCGGTGCGCGGCAGTCCGAAGGGGAAGCGGCGGGGGTTACCACGTGAATCATGGCCGACCATGTCCGCTAGCCGCTCTTTGTCGACCGCGTTGACGTTGAACGGCGGATTGGCGAGGACGAAGTCGAACTGACCGGTGGCCGTGTGCGGGTCGTCGTAGTAGCTGTTGACGTTGCCGCCGTGGCGGATGTCGCCCTCCAGTCCATGCACCGCGAGGTTGAGCCGGCACAATCGGCCGGTTTCGTCGGTCTTCTCGACGCCGCAGATCGCCAGTTCGGCGGCCGGATTTTTCTGGTGCTCGGCGACGAAGCGCGCCGACTGGACGAACATTCCGCCCGACCCGCAGGCCGGGTCGAGGATGCGGCCGTGGAACGGTTCGATGACTTCGGTGAGCAGTTTGACGATGCTGCTCGGCGTGTAGAACTCGCCGCCCTTCTGCCCCTCGGTGCGCGCGAACTGGCCGAGGAAGTACTCGTAGATGCGGCCGAACGCGTCGTAATCGGCCGAGGCAGGGATTTCCGAGGCCTTCTTGAGTAGTTCCTTGAGCAGCGTGCTGGCGAACAGGTTGTAGGTCTTGGGCAGCACGCCGGCAAGCCGCGCGTTGTGTTTCTCGATCTCGCGCATCGCGGCGTTGACGCTGGCACCGACGTTGGCGCCTTCGGGTAGCGTCAGCAGGTAGTCGAAACGCGCCTCGGGCGAAAGGTAGAGGACGCCCTCTGCGCTGTACGCGTCAGGGTCATCGACCCGGCTGCCACGTCGCGATGAGACGCTGGCGGCTTCAAGCGTACTGCGCAGTGCTGCGAAGCGTACCTCGGCGAAGCGCAAAAAAATGAGGCCGAGAATCGGGCCAGAGTATTCCTGCGCCTTGAGCCCGGAGTTGGCGCGTAACTGGTCGGCGGCATCCCACAAGTTTTTTTCAAGCGCAGCGGCAGCGGTATCTTTTTCTGAAGGGGCGATCCACTGCATGGTCAGTCGCCCTCAACCGGTTGGAGACGGCTATCGAGGACTGAGGGCATGGAATCGATGCGGCGTTGCAGTTCGTCAGTGGAGTGCATGAGGCGGAAACACTGTTCGGATTTCTTGAGGGCCATGGCCTTTTTCTTGTGGGTTTAGTGCCAGGCACTGGAAGGAAAGTACTTTACCGCAAGGAAGCCTGCGAACATAGCTCCGATCCCCACGGTGATGCCACACGACTGCGCATCGAACAAGGACTCGCCTCCTTTTTGGCAACGCAGAGGAAGCCACGCTTCAGCCTATGCCATAACCGAAACGTGAAAGTCTGCTCTTTGCTAGAATGCACGCTTTGCCGCATTCCGCGCTACCGATGCCTCTCCGGAATTTCTGATTGCCGCCCATGACTCGAAAAATCCTCGTCACCTCCGCGCTGCCCTACGCCAACGGCGCCATCCACCTCGGCCACCTCGTCGAGTACATCCAGACCGACATCTGGGTACGTTTCCAGAAGATGCAGCCCAAGGAAAAAGTCAGCGAGTGCTGGTACGTCTGCGCCGACGACACGCACGGCACACCGATCATGCTGCGCGCCGAAAAGGACGGGATCACCCCGGAGGCACTGATCGAGCGTGTGCACGGCGAACATTCACGCGACTTCGCGGGCTTCCACGTCGCTTTCGACAATTTCTACACGACGCACTCGGATGAGACACGCGACTGCGCCAACACCATCTACGCACGACTGCAACAGGCCGGACTGATCGAGAAGCGCAGCATCGAGCAGTACTACGACCCGGTCCGTCAGATGTTCCTGCCCGACCGCTTCATCAAAGGCGAATGCCCCAAGTGCGGCGCCAAGGACCAATACGGCGACAATTGCGAAAGCTGCGGCGCAGCCTATACGCCCAACGACCTCGTCGAACCGTACTCGGCGGTATCCGGCGCCAAGCCCGAACTGCGCACGTCGGACCACTACTTCTTCAAGCTTTCCAACCCCAGCTGCCAGAGTTTCCTGCGCCGCTGGACTCGCGAGAACACCCGCCTGCAGCCCGAAGCGGCGAACAAGATGCAGGAGTGGCTCGGTTTCGATGAGGTCGAAGGCGGCGAAAACAAGCTCACCGACTGGGACATCTCGCGCGACGCGCCGTACTTCGGCTTCGAAATCCCCGATGCGCCGGGCAAGTACTTCTACGTCTGGCTCGACGCGCCGATCGGCTACATGGGATCGTTCAAGAATCTCTGCGCGCGCCAGAACATCGACTTCGACGAGTACTGGCAGCCCGGATCGAAAACCGAGCTCTATCACTTCATCGGCAAGGACATTCTCTATTTCCACGCGCTGTTCTGGCCGGCAGAACTCGAGCACGCCGGCTACCGCACGCCGACCAGCATCTTCGCGCACGGTTTCCTGACCGTTGACGGGTCCAAGATGTCCAAGTCGCGCGGCACCTTCATCACCGCCGAGAGCTATCTCACCACCGGGCTCAACCCCGAATGGCTGCGCTATTACTATGCCGCCAAGCTCAACAGCACGATGGAAGACATCGACCTCAACCTTGAGGACTTCGCCGCGCGAGTCAATTCGGATCTGATCGGCAAGTACGTCAATATCGCCAGCCGCTGCGCCGGTTTCATCGGCAAGAAATTTGATGGCCGCCTGGCGGCGACCGACGCCTCTTGGCTGCAGCCGCTGCGCGACGCCGCGCAATCGATCGCCAAGGCCTACGAAGAACGCGAATTTTCGCGCGCGCTGCGCGAGATCATGGCGCTCGCCGACGCCGCCAACGTCGTCGTCAACGACCGCAAGCCCTGGGAGCTGGCCAAGCACGCAGACAAGGAAACCGAGCTGCACGCGGCGTGTTCCGAGGCCATCGAAGCGTTCCGCCTGCTCACGCTCTACCTCAAACCCGTACTGCCCAAGCTCGGTGAGGCCGTCGAAGCCTTCCTCAACATCGCGCCGCTGTGCTGGAGCGACGCCGCGACCGCACTGCCCGCCGGCCACGTCATCAACGCCTACAGCCACCTGATGACACGGATCGATCCCAAACAGATCGCCGCACTGGTCGACGCCAACAAATCGTCGCTCGCCCCGCAACCCGAAGCCGCGCTAAAACCCGCCGAGAAGCAGGAAAAGGCGGCGGCCACCGAGGCCTCCCCGGCGAGCGTTGGCGATCAGGCGCACATCAGCATCGACGACTTCATGAAGGTCGATCTGCGCATCGCGACGATCGTCGACGCCGGTCACGTCGAAGGCGCCGAGAAGCTGATCCGCCTCGCGCTCGACATCGGCGAGAAGACCGTCGATGGCCAACCGAAAACCCGGCAGGTCTTCGCCGGGATCAAGTCGGCATACGACCCGGCGCAACTGATCGGACGCAAGACGGTGATGGTCGCCAATCTCGCGCCGCGCAAGATGAAGTTCGGCCCCAGCGAGGGAATGATCATCGCCGCGTCGGACGCCAGCGGACAAACGCCGGGAATTTACCTACTCGCACCGGATAGCGGAGCATTGCCCGGAATGCGCGTAAAATAAAACTCATCATGACGCCCGCACAAAACCTCCAGCCGTTCGGCCGCCCTCGGCTGACGCTCAAAATCCTCGGCTACGCGGTTTTTGACATGGCCGGAATGATTGCGCTGGCCACCGGTGTATTGTGGCTCGCACGCGGGCAAACGCTGTTCATCGCCGGCTTTCCGACCAACCTCGCCGAGGCGCTGGCGGCGGTGGTCTGTGGCCTGGCGTTGATGCTCTGGGCTGCAGCGCAGATCCTGCGCGAGTTGATGCGACGGCCGACCGGAAAGATCTGAGCGTGCGACTCGGACAGCCCCCCCTTGAGCCTGCCAGCGTTTTAGGGAAAGCCCGAGAATGCGCCAATTGCTGCTGATCGACTGGGTTCTGATTACAGCCTTGGGCTGGCTGGCAATCGGCCTCGTCGGTATCGTCTTACCGCGCAATTTCGCACTGATCAGCCGCGTTCTCTTTCCGCTCGGCGCGGCCCTGGCGCTGGTCTTGGCGCTGCTCGCGCTAGCCGCCGTCGCCGCCGCGCCGCAGGTACTCATCCTGCCGCTCGGCCTGCCCGACCTGCCCTTTCACCTGCGCCTCGACGCGCTGTCCGCCTTCTTCCTCTTGCTGCTCGGCGCGACCGCCGCCGGCATCTCGACCTACGCCGCAGGCTATCTGCGCCCCGGCGAGGGAACCGCGCCGGGACTGCATTGCCTGCTCTATCACGGGCTGCTGGCGAGCATGGCGTTCGTGATGTTGGCCGACGACGGCTACGCTTTCATGGTTGCCTGGGAAACGATGGCGCTGTGCGCCTATTTCCTGGTTGCCTCGGAACACCGCCATGCCGAAATCCGCCGTGCAGCGTATCTCTACCTGTTGATTTCGCACGTCGGCGCGGTCGGCATCCTGCTCGCTTTCGGCGTCATGGCCGGAAGCACCGGCGACTACACCTTCGACGCCATGCGTGAATTCTCAGCGAACGGCGCCTGGCCGAGCATCGCCTTCCTGCTCGCGCTGTTCGGTTTCGGCACCAAGGCCGGCATCCTGCCGCTGCACGTCTGGCTGCCCGAGGCGCATCCGGTCGCGCCGTCGCCGGTCTCGGCAATGATGAGCGGAATCATCCTCAAGACGGCGGTCTACGGCATGCTGCGCGTCGGCTTCGACCTGCTGCACGTTCAACTCGGCTGGTGGGGCGTGCTGCTGCTCGTCATCGGGCTCGCCAGCGCTTTGTTCGGCGTCATTTTTGCGGCAGTGCAAACCGACATGAAACGATTGCTCGCCTACTCGTCGATCGAGAACATCGGGTTGATTTTCGTCGGCATTGGCCTGGCGCTCGTCTTTAAATCGTTCCGCTTGCCCAACCTCGCCGCGCTGGCGCTCACCGCCGCGCTCTATCACTGCCTCAACCACGCCTTCTTCAAAAGCTTGCTGTTCCTGTGCACCGGATCGGTGCTGCACGCCACCGGCGAGCGCAACCTCGGCAAGCTCGGCGGGCTGATCCACCGCATGCCGTGGGTCGCCTGGCTGGCGCTGATCGGCGCGCTGGCCTCGGCCGGTCTGCCGCCGCTCAATGGCTTCGTTTCAGAATGGCTGCTGCTGCAAGGCTTCCTGTTCACCGCCGGGCTACCGCATGGCTACCTCAATATGCTGCTGCCGACCGTCGCCGGCGCCGTCGCGCTGATCGCCGCGCTCGCCGGTTTCGCCATGGTCAAGTTTTTCGGCGTTGTCTTTCTCGGCCAGCCGCGCGAGGAAAAACTCGCGCAGGCCCACGACGCTGGCCGCCTCGAACGTCTCGGTCTGCTCTGGCTGGCGGCCGGTTGTGTGCTGCTCGGCCTGTTGCCCAATGTCGTGATCGCGCTACTCGATCCGGTCACCCGCCAGTTGGTCGGCGGCGGCCTGAGCTATACGGCGGCGAGTCACGGCTGGTGGCTGCTGGCGCCGATCAGCGAAGATCGGGCGAGTTACAGCCCGGCGATCTTCCTTATCAGCATCGCGCTGTTCATCCCGCTCGTCTATTGGGCGGTGCGCCGCTATTACCACGGGCGGCTGACGCGCGTCGCCGCCTGGGACTGCGGCTTCCCGCTGCAAACCTCGCGCATGCAGGACACCGCCGAAGGCTTCGGTCAGCCGATCCGCAGGATCTTCTCGCCGTTCTTCAAGCGTACCCGCGAGCACCCCTCGCCCTTCGACACTCACCCGCGCTACCGCAGCGTCGTCGAGGACCCCTTGTGGTACTGGCTCTACCTGCCAGTCGCGCGTCTCGTCGAACACGGTACGCGCTTGATCGCCTTCCTGCAGCAGGGTCGCATCGCGATCTATCTGCTCTACAGCTTTGTCACGCTGCTCACCCTTCTGGTGTTGACCCGCGGATGAACTTCTACGCCCTCTTCGCCCAATTGCTCGAGCTCGTCGTCGCGCTGGTGCTGGCGCCGATCCTCAACGGCTGGATCAACATGTGCCGCGCCTGGCTGCAAAATCGCTCGGCGCCGCCGCTGCTGCAGACTTACTACACGCTCTCCAAGCTCTTCCACAAGGACGTGCTGCTAGCGCACAACGCCTCGACGCTGTTTCGCGCCGCGCCCTATATCATCTTCTCGTGCATGGCGCTGGCCGCGGCGATCGTCCCGACGCTGTCGACCGACCTGATTTTCGCTCCCGCCGCCGACGCCATCGCGCTCGTCGGCCTGTTCGCTCTCGCGCGAGTCTTCATCGCGCTCGCCGGAATGGACGTCGGCACCTCGTTCGGATCGCTCGGCTCGCGGCGTGAGATGTTCATCGGTTTTCTCGCCGAACCGGCGCTGCTGATGGTCTTTTTCACCGCCTCGCTGATTTCGCGCTCGACCTCGCTATCGACCATCGTCGAAACGCTGGCGCACCGCGAGTTCGTGATCTATCCGAGCCTGGCTTTTGCTGGCGTCGCGTTCACCATGGTTTCGCTCGCCGAAAACGCTCGCATCCCGATCGACAACCCGACCACCCACCTCGAGCTCACGATGATTCACGAGGCGATGATCCTCGAATATTCTGGCCGCCACCTGGCGCTCATCGAATGGGCCTCGGCGCTCAAGCTGTTCGCCTATTCGTGCCTCGGCATCGCGCTGTTCTTCCCCTTCGGAATCCCCGAAGCGGCCGATCCGCTATCGCTATTGCTGGCTGGCGCGATACTGGTCCTCAAGCTGACGATCGGCGGTTTCGGTCTGGCGCTGATCGAAACGCTGAGCGCCAAGATGCGCATCTTCCGCGCCCCCGAATTCCTCGGCACCGCCTTCCTGCTCGCGGTCCTCGCGATGCTGGTGCACCTGCTGCTGGAGACCGGCCAGTGAATGCCATGTTGCTCAATGCCGTTCCGCTCGCCAGTCAGGTGATCAACCTCTGCGCCGCGATCATGCTGCTGCTCGGCTTCGCCATGCTCGCCCAGCGCCGCGTGCTGACGCTGATCAACCTCTTCATGCTGCAAGGGCTGGTGCTGTTCACCTCGACGTTGATCGTCGCGCTCTCTACCCATCAGAACCACCTGCTGTGGTCGGCCGCACTGACGCTGCTGCTCAAGGTCATGGCGCTGCCCTATATTCTGCACCGGCTGATCCGCCGGCTGTCGGTCAAGTGGGACATCGAGACGCTGCTCAACATCCCGACCATCATGCTGATCGGCATCGCGCTGGTGGTCGTCGCCTTCAACGTCGCGCAGCCGATCTCGCAGCTTTCGGGGACGATCACCCGCGCGACCATCGGCATCGCGCTCGCCTGCGTACTGCTCGCCTTCCTGATGATGATCACGCGCAGCAAGGCGGTGCCGCAGGTGATCGCCTTCCTGGCGATGGAAAACGGTCTGTTCTTCGCCGCCACCAGCGCCACCTACGGCATGCCGATGGTCGTCGAGCTCGGCATCGCGCTCGACGTGATGGTCGGCATGGTGATCCTCGGCGTCTTCTTCTTCCAGATCAGACAACAGTTCGACAGCCTCGACATCCGCCACATGGAGAGGAACCGCGAGCCATGACCGCAGGCATAGCCATTAACCACAACGAGCGCAACGTACACAACGAAGTGCTTTTCCAGACCGGCTTCGACCAGGGAAGTAATTTTTCGTTGTTTGTTTTCGTCGTGCTCGTCGTGCCCGTTGTGGTTCGCCTGCTTTTTCCAAAGCCTCGGCCATGATTGAACTCGCCTTCGTCCTCGCCATTCCGCTCGCCAGCGCGCTGCTGCTGGCGCTCTTCGGCCACCACCGTGGCGCGCCCGAGATCAACTCGGCGGGCAGCCTGGCCACCTTGATCGCTGCCGCCGCACTGACTGTCCGCGTGATCGGCGAGGGACCGCTGGTGCTCTTCGACGAGCAGTTCTTCGTCGACCCGCTCAACGTTTTCCTGATCGCGTTGACCGCGCTGGTCGGCTTCACCACCTCGCTCTTCTCGCGCCCCTACATGCGCGTCGAGCACGACCACGGCCGCCTCTCAATGGGCCGCCTGCGCCTCTATCACAGCATGTTCCAGATGTTCATGTGCACCATGCTGGTCGCGCTGTCGACCAACAACATGGGAATCCTGTGGGTGGCCATGGAAGCGGCAACGCTGACCACCGTGCTGCTGGTCGCGCTCTACCGCACGCCGGCCAGTCTCGAAGCCGCCTGGAAGTATTTCATCCTGTGCGGCGTCGGCATCGCGCAGGCACTGTTCGGCACCATCCTGATTTATTTCGCCGCCGAGCGCGTACTCGGCCCACTCGGCGGCGCGTTGCTATGGACGCACCTGGACGTCGTCAAGGGCGGGCTCGAACCGACCGTGCTGTCGCTCGCCTTCGTCTTCCTGTTCGTCGGCTATGGCACCAAGACCGGCCTGGTGCCGCTGCACAACTGGCTGCCCGACGCCCACGCCGAAGGCCCGACGCCGGTCTCGGCGGTGCTCTCGGGGCTGCTGCTCAACGTCGCGCTATACGCTATCATCCGCTGCAAAGTGCTGGTCGACGGCGCGCTCGGAACGCACTTTGCCGGCAACCTGATGATCGCCTTTGGCCTGCTCACCGTCGTCGTCCCGTCGCTTTATCTATCGCGGCAGAAGGACGTCAAACGGCTGTTCGGCTACTCGTCGATCGAGCACATGGGACTGATCACCTTCGCTTTTGGCATGGGCGGCCCAGTCGCCAGTTTCGCCGGCCTGCTGCACATGACCGTGCACTCGCTGACCAAATCGGCGATCTTCTTCGCCGTCGGCCACGCCGCGCAGATGGCCGGAACGCAAATGATCGACGACATCAAGGGGTTGCTCAAGCGCTCGCCGACCATCGGCTGGGGACTGATGCTCGGCACCCTGGCGATCCTCGGCATGCCGCCGTTCGGCGTATTCACCAGCGAATTCATGATCCTGACCACCGCCATCAAACACTATCCGTGGGCCACGCCGATCCTGCTGACGGCGCTCGGCGTCGCCTTCGCCGCGATGTTTCACAAGGTCCAGGGAATGGTTTTCGGCGAACCGACGGTGCGCCCGCTGGCTCACAATCCGGCGCTGCTGCCGGTCTTCGTCCATCTCGGGCTGGTCCTGATGCTCGGCCTGTGGATCCCGCCCTACCTCGCCGAGTGGTACCGGCAGGCGGCCAAACTGATCGGCTGAACCAGCATGCAATTTCTAGATCAAGCCATCGAATTCAAGCTGCTTGCCGATCACGCGACGCTGACCTACGCGACGCGAGTCGGCGAGCGCGACCTGCTCGCTTTCTGCAGCGCCGCACATCGCGCCGAGCGCCGGCTGGTCGCCCTGTGGGGCAGCGACGAGCGCGATCGCGACGCCAAACATGGCTATGCACTGCACGCCGCCTTCGATCTGGCTGAGGGACTCTGCTGCCTGACGCTACCGCTGTCGACCGACGCACCCGAATTCCCCGACCTGGCGCTGATCTTCCCGGCCGCCGAGCGCATGCAGCGCGCGCTTCGCGACCTCTGCGGAATCACTGCGCAGGACGGCGATCAGCGCCCCTGGCTGCGCCACGCCAACTGGCCGGCCGACCATTATCCGCTGCGCCGCGATACGCCCGATCTTCGCTTCGCAAGCGCCAACGAAGATTACCCTTTCGTTCGCGTCGAAGGCGACGGCGTGCACGAGGTCGCGGTCGGACCGATCCACGCCGGGATCATCGAACCCGGCCATTTCCGCTTTTCGGTGATGGGCGAGAACGTGCTGCGCCTTGAAGAGCGGCTCGGCTGGAAGCACAAGGGGATCGAGCGCCGCTTCGTCGGCATGAATCTGGCCGACGGCGCCAGGCTCGCCGGCCGCGTCTGCGGCGATTCGACGGTGGCCTACGCCTGGGCCTACTGCCAGGGCGCCGAAGCCATCGGCGGCACGCTGCCGCCGCCGCGAGCACGGTGGCTGCGCGCGTTGCTGCTCGAACGTGAGCGCGTCACCAACCATCTAGGCGACCTCGGTTACCTCGGCAACGACGTCGCGCTCTCCTTCGGCCTGGCGCAATTCTCTCGCCTCAGGGAAGACTGGCTGCGGCTCAACGCGCAGCTGTTCGGCCACCGCCTGCTGTTCGATCGAGTGGTTCCTGGCGGCGTCGCCGTCGACCTGACCGCCGAAGGAACACTGGCGATCATCGAGCAGTGCCAGGCGGTCGCCGGTGAAGTACGCCGCCTCAAGAAAATCTACGACGAACACGCCGGATTGCAGGACCGTTTCCTGTCGACCGGCCGCGTCACGCCGCAACTCGCCAAACGCCTCGGCGTCATCGGCCTGGCTGGGCGCGCCAGCGCGCAATCCTGGGACCTGCGCTGCAATCATCCCGCTGAGCCCTACGACCAGTTGGCGGTACAAATGGCGATTGAGCGCAACGGCGACGTCGCGGCGCGCGCGCTCGTCCGTTTTGCCGAAATTGCCGAGTCGCTGCGCCTGGTCCAGAGCATTGTCACCGGGCTACCGCCCGGCGCAGTGCGCGGCGAAGTCCATAGCGCGCCCGGGGGGCGCGGCTTCGGTTGGATCGAAGGCTGGCGCGGCGACGTGCTGGTCGCGCTCGAAACCGGCGTCGACGGCAAGATCCGCCGCTGCCACTGCCACGACCCGTCGTGGCAGAACTGGCCGGCGCTCGAGCACGCGGCAATCGACAACATCGTTCCCGATTTCCCGCTGATCAACAAATCGTTCAACCTCGCGTACGCCGGACAGGATCTCTGACCATGTTCCCGATGCTTAGACAAATCCTGCGCGCCGGCCTCATCAGCGAACCAGCCCCCATTGCTGACGACGCCTTGCGCGCGACCACCGAGCGTCTCAGCATGGCGCTCAGAAAACAGCTGGGTCGCGCACTGGTGATCCGCCACGTCGATGCCGGATCGTGCAATGGCTGCGAACTCGAGATCCACGCGCTCTCCAACCCCTACTACAACCTCGAGGCGCTGGGCATCAAATTCGCCGCCAGCCCGCGCCACGCCGACCTGCTGCTGGTCACCGGCCCGGTCGCCGCGAACATGGAAGTCGCGCTCAAGCGCGCCTACGACGCCACTCCCGAACCCAAGCTGGTCGTCGCCGTCGGCGACTGCGGCTGCACCGGCGGAATCTTCGGCGAAAGCTACGCGTGCCGCGGCAAGATCGCCAACGTGATTCCGGTCGATGTGGCTATCCCCGGCTGCCCGCCGACGCCGCTGCAACTGATCCAGGGAATCCTGGCGGCGATCGCCCCGGCTTGCGACGAAGCTAGCATCTCCGGCGAATCCGACAAGGCCGAAAAAGAGCGTTAACCACAACAAGTACAACGAACACGACGTAAGAGCAGCACACGGTGGGCGCCCTGTCCGACATGCTCATCCGCTTGCAAAAAGCGCTCATCCTTCGTTGTGCCCGTTGTGCCCGTTGTGCCCGTTGTGTCGTTGTGGTTCGAATTTTCGGATTTTGAATTCATGCCCCTACTCACCCGCCGACTGACCATCCATGGCCGCGTCCAGCACGTCGGCTTCCGCTGGGCACTGTCCGCACAAGCCACCGCACTCGGGCTGTCGGGATGGGTTCGCAACCGGCGAGACGGTAGCGTCGAAGCGCTGATTTACGGCCACCCCGAAGCCGTCGAATCGATCACCGAGTGGGCTTGGCACGGCCCGCCAGGAGCCCGCGTCGAGCGGGTACTGTGCCGCAACGAGCCCGACATTGATGAGAGCGAAGCCCCTCCGGGCTTTGCACTGCGCCCGACGTTTTGATTTGCCGGGAACTTGCCAGGCCTCTATGCTGACTAAGCGACTCAGGACTCGATACCCATCCGGTATTCATTCCGTTCTCATTCCCTTCAACAACAAACCATCCATGGAGAAAAACAATGGCCGTTCTCGTCAGCAAGCAAGCCCCCGATTTCACCGCACAAGCCGTCATGGGCAACAACGATATTCGCGATTTCACGCTGTCCAAGGAGATCAGCGGCAAGTACGCGGTGATCTTCTTCTACCCGCTCGACTTCACCTTCGTCTGCCCGTCCGAACTGATCGCCTTCGATCACCGTCTGGCCGAGTTTAAAGCGCGCGGCGTCGAAGTGATCGGCGTTTCGATCGACTCGCAATTCACTCACTTGGCCTGGAAGAACACCCCGGTCAATAACGGCGGTATCGGCCAGGTCCAGTACCCGCTGATCGCCGACACCAAGCACGAAATCTGTCGCGCCTACGACGTTGAGTTCGCTGCCGCCGGAGTCGCCTTCCGCGGCTCGTTCCTGATCGACAAGAAAGGCACCGTTCGCCACCAGGTGGTCAACGACCTGCCGCTCGGCCGCAACGTCGACGAAATGCTGCGCATGGTCGACGCGCTGCAGTTCACCGAAGAGCACGGCGAGGTCTGCCCGGCTGGCTGGAACAAGGGCAAGGCCGGAATGAAGGCGTCAACCGCTGGTGTCGCCGAATACCTGGCGACGCACGCCAAGGACCTGTAAGCAGCACGGCGCTTCGCGCGCTCCGAGCGAAGCGCCGTAGCCGCCCTCCTGAAAATGTTGCGTGCACGCAACATTTTGAGCAAAAAGAACGAGCGTGGCAGCGCACACCGATTGATCTAGATCAAAAACATCAAACTTGCGGGTATATTCCCCTTCGAAGTTTGTGGTTTTTTTGATTTACATCAACGGGAGACAAACAATGCGCAACACTCTGAAAATCGCTGCCGCAACGCTCACACTCGCCGCCGCTTTTCCGGCCATGGCACAGGTCGCCGAAGGCAACTGGCTGATTCGCGCTCGCGCCGTCGATCTCTTGTTCGACAACGGCCAGTCGAAGTCGGTCAAGACGCTGGATATCAAGGCCGAAGACCGCTGGATTCCGGAAGTCGATATCAGTTATTTCTTCACCAAGAACATCGCCGCCGAGCTGGTGCTGACTTGGCCGCAAAATATCAACATCAAGGCCGGCAGCACCAAGATCGGACAAATTCAGGCCTTGCCGCCGTCGCTGCTGATCCAGTATCACTTCACCGATCTCGGTGCATTCAAGCCTTACGTTGGCGCCGGCGTGAACTACACCCATTTCTACAAAACCAGCAACATCCTCGACGGCGCGGCAAATATCGATAACGACAGCTGGGGCCTGGTCGGGCAGATCGGCATGGATTACGTGCTGAACAAGAACTGGTCGCTCAACATCGACGCCAAGTACGTCCAGATGGCCACCGACGTTCATGTCGGCTCGACCAATATCGGCAAGCTCGATCTGAATCCGGTCACTTTGGGCGTCGGCGTCGGCTACCGCTTCTAAGCCAACGCTCTTCGCCAATCAAAAGCCATTTGGCAGGCTTTTACGTCCGGCGCCGCGCTCAGGCGTAATCGACGTGGACGTTCTCGCTCGACAGCCAGTCAGCGAGGGAAGCGAGCAACTCGTCCTCGAGCCGAACCCGGTTGTTTTCGCCGAGCGTCAGTTCGCAAACCGCCTCATTGTTGCGGTAGGCGACACGCACCGGGCAATTGCCCGGGGTATAGGGCGCCAGGACGGCGCGCAAGCGCTGTGCGGCGGCCTGCGGGTTGGCGCTGGCCTGGCCGTTGAGCGACAATCGCAGATGGCGCGCGAAGCGCCCGCGTGCCTCGGCGAGCGTCAGCAGTCGTTCGGCGATGACCCGCACCTTGCCTTCGCCGGCAAAGTCGTCGCGCTGCACCTTGCCCTCGATGATCAGCACCTCGTCGTCCTTGATCTTGGCGCGTTCGGCTTCAAAAACTTCGTTGAACACCGAAACCTCGAGTAGCGTCGTTCCGTCGTCGATCTGAACGAAGGCCATCTTGCCGCGCGAGGTGATCTTGGTGCGCACGCCGACCACCAGGCCGGCCAGCAACTGCGGTTCCTTGCGCGGCTCGAGTTGGGCCAGCGGCTTACGTGCAAAGCGCGAGACCTCGGCCTTGAAGCCATGAAAGGGGTGACCCGAGAAGAAGAAGCCGAGCGCCAGCTTTTCCTCGGTCAGCTGTTGCCGTTCCTTCCAGCGCGGCACCTCGCAATACTGCGGACCGTGCGCGGCCAGGGTGGCGCTGTCGAAGACGTCGAACAGGCTGACCTGTAGCGCATTGCGCTCGGCCTGCTCGGCCGCTTCCATGGCGATGCCGACCGACGCCATCAGGCGCGCGCGGTGGTCGTCGAGCGCATCGAAGGCACCGGCGCGGATCAGCGCCTCGATGGTTCTCCGGTTGACCATGCGCTTATCGACGCGCAGGCAGAAGTCGAAGAGGTCCTTGAAAGCGCCGCCGCTCGCTCGCGCCTTGAGAATTTCGGTGACCGCCTGCTCGCCGGTGCCCTTGACGGCGCCCAGGCCATAGCGGATGGTCGTCCGATCGACCGGCGTGAAGCGGTATTCGGATTCATTGGCGTCGGGACCGAGCACGGTGAGCTTGTTGGCGATCGCGTCGTCATAGACGATCTTGACCGCGTCGGTGTTGTCCATGTCCGACGACATCGTCGCGGCGATGAACGCCGAGCAATGGTGCGCCTTGAGCCAGGCCGTCTGGTAGGTGACCACGGCATACGCTGCGGTGTGCGACTTGTTGAAGCCGTACTCGGCGAACTTGGTCATCAGGTCGAACAGCTGCTCGGCGAGCGCCGGATCGTAACCGCGTTTTTTGGCCCCCTCGGCGATCGTCGCGCGGTGCTTGTCCATCTCCTCGGCTTTTTTCTTACCCATCGCGCGACGCAGCATGTCGGCACCGCCGAGCGTGTACCCGCCGATGATCTGCGAGATCTGCATCACCTGTTCCTGATAGACGATCACGCCGTAGGTCGGCGACAGGCAGGCGGTCAAATCCGGATGGAAATAATCGATCTTCTGCTGGCCCTTCTTGCGCAGGATGAAGTCGTCGACCATCCCCGATCCGAGCGGACCCGGACGGTAGAGCGCGAGCACCGCGATGATGTCCTCGAAACGGTCGGGAGCGAGCTTCTTGAGCAGCTTTTTCATTCCCTCCGATTCGACCTGGAAGATCGACGTGGTGTTGGCGTCCTTGAGGATCTGGTAGGCCTTCGGGTCATCGAAGGTCAGCGCGTCGAGATCGGGGCGCGTTCCGGTGATCTGCTCGACGTAGTCGACGGCGAGCTTGATGATCGTAAGATTGCGCAGACCGAGGAAGTCGAATTTGACCAGGCCGACCTTCTCGACGTCGTCCTTGTCGTATTGCGAGACGACCGAGCCGCCGCCGTCGGCCGAATAGAGCGGGCAGAAGTCGGTGAGCTTGCCCGGCGCGATGAGCACGCCGCCGGCGTGCATGCCGACGTTGCGCGTCAGGTCTTCGAGGCGTCCGGCTAGGTCGAACAGGTCGCGCACTTCCTCCTCTTCGTCGAGCTTGGCCTTGAGCTGCGGTTCGGCTTCGATCGCCTTGGCCAGCGACAGCGGCTTATTCTGCTCAAGCGGGATCAGCTTGGAGAGCTGATCGCAGAAGGTGTACGGCAGATCGAGCACGCGCCCGACGTCGCGAATCACCGCTTTCGACGACATCGTACCGAAGGTAGCGATCTGCGAAACGGCGTCGTGGCCGTATTTGTCGCGAACGTATTCGATGACTCGCCAGCGGTTGTCCTGGCAGAAGTCGATGTCGAAGTCGGGCATCGACACCCGCTCGGGGTTGAGGAAGCGTTCGAAGAGCAGCGCGTAACGCAGCGGATCGAGGTCGGTGATGCCGAGCGAAAAAGCGACCAAGGAACCCGCGCCCGAGCCGCGCCCCGGGCCGACCGGGACGCCGTTCTTCTTGGCCCAGTTGATGAAGTCGGCAACGATCAGGAAGTAACCGGGAAACTCCATCTGCACGATGGTCTTCGTCTCGATCTTGAGACGCTCGTCGTAAATCGGACGCTGCGCCTGCCGCTCGGCTTCGTCGGGGAACAGCTGCAGCAAGCGCATCTCGAGACCGCGCGCCGCTTCCTGGCACAGCAACTCGTCGAGCGTGATCCCCTGCGGCGTCGGGAAATTCGGCAGATAGTGCTCACCGAGCGTGATCGAGAGATTGCAGCGTTTGGCGATCTCGACCGAGTTTTCGAGCGCCTCGGGCAGGTCGGAAAACAATTCGACCATCTCGTCGGGCGATTTGAAGTACTGCTCTTCCGTATACAGCCGGGGGCGCCGCGCGTCGCCCAGCATATAGCCCTCGGCGATGCAGACGCGCGCCTCGTGCGCCTTGAAATCGTCGCGCTCGAGAAACTGGATCGGATGCGTGGCCACCAGCGGCAGCGAAAGATCGGCAGCCAGATCGGCGGTCGCCGCAATCAGCGCTTCCTGCGCCGCATGACCGCGCTGATTGACGCGCTGCACTTCGAGGTAGAAGGCGCCAGGAAACAAGCTCGCCCAGTAGCGCGCACGACTCGCCGCCTGCTCGACATTGCCCTGCAGCAGCGCTTCGCCGACGTCGCCGCCGGCCGCGCCGGAGAGCGCGATCAGCCCATCGACGCCGACTTCGCGCAGCATCTGGCGAGTGATTTCGGCGCGCCCGCGCAGCCGCGGCGCCAGGCAGGCGCGCGACAGCAGTTCGCAAAGCTGCAGATAGCCCTGGTGCGAACGGCACAGCAGCAGCATGCGATAGGGGCGGTCGGGGTCGGCCTTGTTGGCCAGGAACACCTCGCAGCCGAGTACCGGCTTGACGCCCTTGCCGCGCGCCGATTTATAGAATTTGACCAGTCCGAAGAAGTTGGAGAGATCGGTGAGCGCCAGCGCCGGCATCCCGCAGGCGACGGCGCGCGCCACCGCATCGTCGAGACGGACGATGCCGTCGGTCACTGAGTATTCGCTGTGCAGGCGAAGGTGGACAAAGCGGGATTCGGACATCCGCGCATTTTACCCCTTCGCGGGGCCGGCGACGGGACGCCCTGGTCATCAGCAGGTCGACGCCCGCTGTCGCTGATGTAAGCCGGTGTACGAAGTGGTAAGCGTTTGTAACGCCGGTCATCGGCGTCGTCGCCGGCGCGTTATTTCGCCTATCGAACCGAAAAAAAGAGAACGATCATGAAAAAGCAACTCGGCATCACGCTGGCCCTGACCTTCTGCCTGCTCTCATCGGGCGCTGCGCTCGCCGACGACGCTATTTTGGGCGCGCTGATCGGCGGCGGCACTGGCGCCGTGGTCGGCCGCTCGATCGGCGGCCGCGACGGCACGATCATCGGCGGAGCGATCGGTGCCGCCGCCGGCGCGGCAATCGGCTCGCAACAGCGCGGCCGCGTCGAGTACGTCGCGCCGCCCGTCTATTACACCGCGCCGGCTTACCCACAGCAGGTCTATTACCCGCCACAGCAGGTCTATTACGCGCAACCGGTGTACCAACGCCCGAGCTACTACGTCGAACGCGGCTACGAACGCGGTTACCATAGGCACCACGAACATCGCGACTGGGACCGTCATGACCGCGGCTGGAACGGTCGCCGCTGAATCACCCCGTTACTGCTAATGGGCTACAGGGTGGAGGAACCTGGGTGAGGGGAGCGAACCCCAGGTACTTGAGCCCAAGGCCCCTTCACCTGTGGGAGCGCAGATCTTCTGCGCGATTGGTGCGCCCCGAAGGAAGTACCCTTGGGGACGCCACCTCCGTATCGCCCAGCAAGCTGGGCTCCCACCTCCAATGACCAATCAGACCTTGGTCAGTTCGGCGCGTAGCGCTGCGATGATCGAGTTGTAACGCTGCGCGTCGCTGTCCTTGCCGGCACCGTAGATCGCCGATCCGGCGACGAAGGTATCGGCGCCGGCACGAGCGATTTCGCCGATGTTGTCGACCTTGACGCCGCCGTCGATCTCGAGGCGAATCGTCCGCCCGCTCTGCCGCTGGTAGTCGTTGATCCGCGCGCGCGCCGCCTTGAGCTTGGGCAAAGTCGACGGAATGAAGGCCTGCCCGCCGAAACCGGGATTGACGCCCATCAGCAGCACGAGGTCCACCTTGTCCATCACGTAGTCGAGGTAGTCGAGCGAAGTCGCCGGATTGAACACCAGGCCCGACTGGCAGCCGTGTTCGCGAATCAGCGACAGGCTGCGATCGACGTGTTCCGAGGCCTCGGGGTGAAAACTGATGAGGTTGGCGCCGGCCTGGGCGAAGTCCGGAATCAGCCGATCGACCGGCTTGACCATCAGATGCACGTCGATCGTCGCATCGGTGAGCGGACGCAGCGCCGCGCAAACCAGCGGGCCGACGGTCAGGTTGGGGACGTAATGGTTGTCCATCACGTCGAAATGGATCCAGTCGGCACCGGCGGCAAGCACATCGACGACTTCGGCGCCGAGCCGGGTGAAATCAGCTGAAAGAATACTGGGAGCGATGAGATACATGGCGATAAGCAACGAAATATGGAGAAGCGCGATATTACCGCAAAGCGATCAAATCTCGGCCCGCGCGTCGATCTGCGACGGGTCGAGGTAGTGCTCGGCATACTCCAGATAGACTTTCTGCGTGACAAAAACATCAAACAGGTCGGGGTCGATGTGGCCGCTGCTGCTCATGTTGCCGAGGATGGCGAGCGCCTGCGAAAGCTTCATTCCGGGCTTGTACGGACGATCGCGCGCGGTGAGCGCCTCGAAGATGTCGGCGATACCCATGATCCTGGCCTGCACCGACATCTCGTCGCGCTTAAGTCCAGCCGGATAGCCCTTGCCGTCGACACGCTCGTGGTGCCCTGCGGCGTACTCGGGGACACGCGCGAGATGCGCGGGCCAGGGCAGCGCTTTGAGCATGCTGTTGGTCGCCACGACATGGTGGTTGATCGTTTCGCGCTCGGCCGGGGTCAGCGTTCCGGCGCGGATATTGAGGTTATCGATTTCGTTGGCGCTCAGGAAATCGACCGTGACGCCGCCGCCATCCTGCCAGCGGTAGTCCCGTGCGATACGCCGCACCCGCTCTTGGTCTTCGGGTTTCATGAGCTCGCTGCCGATATTGGCGCGGCGCAGGAAGGCACGATCGTCGTCGATGGCGCTCAGTCGCTGTTGCAGGCTTTGCTCAACCGCCGTGCGATCGGCGCCAGCAAGCACGGCGCGCAGCATGTCGAGCTCGGCGTCACGCCGGATCACGGCAAAGCGGGTGTCGATCAGTTCGATCCGGTCAAAGATTGTCTCCAGCTTGGTCGCCTTGTCGACCACATGCACCGGCGTCGTAATCTTGCCACAGTCGTGCAGCAGGCTGGCGATCTTCAGTTCATAGCGATCCTTGTCGCTCATCCGGAAGTCGGCCAGCGGCCCGTCGCGGGCGGCATCAGCGGCATTGGCGAGCATCATCGTGAGCGTCGGTACGCGCTGGCAATGAGCTCCCGTATACGGCGATTTTTCGTCGATGGCGAGGTTGATCAGGGTGATGAAGGATTCGAACAGTTCTTCGAGCTGGATCACCAACAGGCGGTTGGTCAGCGCCACCGCGGCCTGCGACGCCAGCGACTCGGCGAGTCGCTGATCGGCATCCGAAAAGACGCACACGGCGCCGCTCGCCGGGTCGATGGCGTTGATCAGTTGCAGCACGCCGATGACCTCATTTTCATGATTCTTCAGGGGAACGGTGAGGAAGGACTGCGAACGGTAGCCGGTCATCTCGTCGAATTTTCGCGTCCCTGAGAAATCGAAACCGTCGACCGCGTAGGCATCGGCAATATTGACCGTCCGCGAATGAATCGCGCAATAGGCGGCGACCTGCGAGTTGTTGGCTTCGCCGTCGTCGCGATAGAGCGACAACGGCTTGAATTTGGAGGAAATCGGCTCGCCGCTGGTGCCGCCGTAAGCGATCTTCAGCGAGTCGGTACGAACGATTTCAAAACGCAATGACTGGCCGTCGTCGCTGACGCGATAAAGCGTCCCGCCGTCGGCGCGGGTAATCCCCTTGGCCGCCAGCAGGATGTTCTCGAGCAGGCGATCGATATTGCGCTCGCTCGACAACGACGCGCCAATGGCGTTGAGTTGTTCAAAGCGCTCGAACAGACCGGTCATCGTATCCATCTTGCCGCCCCTGACTCAAAACTCGAAAATCTGGTTGTTTTGCAGCACTTTGGGCCTGACGTCGCCTGCGCATTGCTCGATCTCGCCCATGATCAGGTCGATCTGGCCGGGCTTGAGGTGCGTGATGTAGATCCAGGCATCGTTCGTCAGCTTGGCGAGCTCGTCGCCCAACATGCTCGGGCAAAGATGCTTCGACATCACCGCCAGTCGTTTTTCCTTATTTGAAAACGCGGTTTCAATGATCAGGTAGCGCAAATTGGCAATCGCGTTGACTACCGGCCAGAATGCATCGTTGACCGTCGTGTCGCCGGTGAACACCAGGCTGGCCGCGCCCGAATCGAGCTGATAGCCGACCGCCGGCACCGTATGCTCGGCGGGAACGGCTGTAATCGTGCGTTCGTCCAACTCGATCTTCTGACCGACGCGAATCGCCCGGTACTGCATCACCGCTGCTTCGCGAATCGAAATCTCCGAGAAGTCGGGCCAGATCGCCCAGTTGAAGATATGGTTCTGGATGATTTCCAGCGTTTCAGCGGTCGCATAGACGGTGACCGGCGCAACGCGCAGGTCGGCGACCGAGTCGATCATCAGCGGTAGCGCGGCCAGGTGATCGAGATGCGAATGGGTGATGAAGACGTGGTCGATCATCGCTAGCTCGGCGAGCGAGAGATCGGCGACACCGGTTCCTGCATCGATCAGGATGTCGTGATCGACCAGCATCGACGTAGTGCGCAAATGCTCGCCGCCGATGCCACCGCTACAGCCCAGAATTCTGACCTTCATTCGTTCTCCACAGACTTTGCTCTGACTTCACTTCGTAACAAACGTCGTTACCCCGTCCCACGCCGCCTCCGGGGGATTGGCGCGGTAATGGACGATTCTTTTCGCATAGATCTGATACAGCATACGCTGCGCGTTGATGCTCGACAGCTGGTCAAGCAGCAGTTCAGCCTGATCCCAGTCCTGCTCACGGTAGAGCCGCAAGGCCTGATGCCAGAGCGTCAGTTCGTCGAACTCAGCCTGGCTGACATCGCCCCCCAAGGGTTCGAAAATCGCGACCGGTTCGCCCTTGCCCTTGACGCGAACACGATCGAGCTCGCGATAGACCATGTCGCCAACCAGCGCGCGGGTCGCCTCGCTGACGATGATGCCGACGCCGTACTGCTTGGTGATCCCTTCGAGCCGCGCACCGAGATTCACGGCGTCGCCCATCACGGTATACGATTTTCGCACCGGCGAACCCATGTCGCCAACGGTCATCGTCCCGGAACTGATGCCGACACCGATCTGCAGTGGCGGCCAGCCGCGCGCCTTGAACGGTTCGTCGAGCCGGCGCAGCTCGGACTGCATTTCGAGCGCCGTCAGCACGGCCTGGCGAGCGTGGTCGGGGTTGGCCACCGGCGCTCCCCAGAAGGCCATGATCGCATCGCCGATATATTTGTCGAGCGTTCCCCGATTTTTCTGGACAACCGCGGTCATCGCGCCCAGATAGGCGTTCATCAGACGCGTCAGTTCCTTCGGATCGAGCCCCTCCGAGATGGTGGTAAAACCGCGCACGTCGGAAAAAAGCACCGTCAGTTCTTCGTTTTTGCCTTCCATGCTGTAGCGCTCCGGGTCGCGCGCCATCTCGTCGACCAGTTCGGGAGGAACGTACTGGCCGAAGAGTTCGGCAAACTGGCGCTTGCTGCGCGTCTCGACGAAATAACCCCACGACATGTTGAACGCATAGACGCATAAAATCGCCGAAACGACGGCCGCCACCGGCATCACCAACCCGGAAGTCCACAGCCAGAGGTTAAGTCCGACCACGCCCGACAGCACTGTCAGCGCCAGCAAGCTGGCGCGCGTCGGCGACAGAACCGGCAACGAGCAGGCCAGCAGCAAGGCACAGAGCAGCAGCAACAAGGCATCGGCGCCGACCACGTACGACGGCTTCTGCTTGATTCCGCCGTCGAGGATGCCTGCCAACAGATTGGCGTGAATTTCGACCCCCGGATAGGCGCTGCCCACCGGCGTCGCTCGCAAATCCATCAAACCGGGCGCGGTGGTGCCGAGCAGCACGATCTTGCCCTTGAGCGCTTCCAGCGTAAGGCGCCCGCTCAGCACATCGGCGGCCGACAGATAGGCGAAGCTGCCCTGTACCCCGCGATAGGGAATCAGGCTTGCCGCCTGTTCATCGACCGGAATGCGCAGCACCCTGCCGCCGACGGGAGCCAGCTCAAGCCACTCCATGCCGCCGGCGTCGGCGTCGGGGTAACCGGGCTTGAGCGGCGGCTTGCCGAGCAGCAGACGCGCCATGGCCAGCGACAGCGACTCGTAGTATTGCCCCTCGTGTTCGACGAGCATCGGCACGCGTCGCGAAACGCCGTCGAAGTCGACCAGCGGATTAAAGTGTCCGGCATTGACCGCGCTCTGCTGCAACTCGGGCAGATTGCCGCCATAGCCGCGCCATTGGGTGAAGTCGATCTCCTTGCCGGCGAAGGCGGCCGCCGGCACCGCTGCTGCGGGCAGCGCGCCGCTCTTGTGGGCGCCATTGACGCTCGAGAAGTAATAGCCGAGGACGACCGGGCGGTTGCGCAGCGCATCGGCGAAGCGCTGGTCGTAGTTCAAGGGGCCGCGCAGCCCCTTCAAGGCCGACAAGAACGCCGCGTCGCCCTTGAGTTCGCCGCTGGCGATAGCTTCCAGCGACGACAGTCCGGAACTGCCGTCGGGTTCGGCAAAAACCACGTCGAAGCCGAGCATGGCGACCCCGTAGCGGTCGAAAAGCTGGCTCACCAACGCGGCCATCTTGTCCCGGCTCCAAGGCCAGCGCCCCTGCTCGGCCAGACTCTTCTCGTCGAGGTCCAGGATCACGATGCGCTGATCGACGCCGCCCGGGGTCGTCAGGCGCAGACGCGCGTCATAGGCGAAGGCGTCAAGCGTATTGAGCAGCGGAATCTGGTAAAACCGCGCCGAATGGCCAAGAAAAATGAGCGCCAGCGCCAGACCGAAGGCGATCCGAATGAGGTTTTTTTTCACTGTGCTTCCGGCGAAGAGGGAGGTCTGGTCATCAGGGTTTGAGGAAAAATTCCATCTTGATTCCGGCTATTTCGATGACATCGTGGTCGGCCAGCGCACGCGCCTGAGCTTCGATCGTCTGGCCATTGACCACCGGGCACTGCGCCCCTTCGACATGGGTAATGAAATAGCCGTGCGGCCGCCGCGCGATCACCGCCACCTGCACCCCGGGCTTGCCCAGCGTCGTCAGCGTCTTGGTCAGTTCGAGTTCGCGGCCGGCATTGGCACCATTGAGGATCTGGATCGCTCCGCAGACCAGCGCGGCGTACGTCGGCGGAGCCGCTGCCGCAGGGCCAGGCAAGGGGCTGCCAAAGGCGCTCTTGACCGCCGCCGTGACCGCCGCCGGCGTCGCCGGCTTTTGCTCCGCAACGGCCTTCGCGAAGTCGCCCGCATCGAGCTGCGGCGCCTGCTCGACGACGTATTTGAGCTTGTATTTACCAAGCTCGATGACATCGCCGTTCTTGAGAAAGTGTTTGTTCACCGGCTGACCATTGACCAAGGTGCCATTGGTGCTGTTGAGGTCTTCCAGAAACGAGTCGTTGAGAATCGTCACCACCGCGGCGTGTTCGCCGCTGATCGCCAGATTGTCGATCTGAATGTCGTTGCTGGGCCTGCGGCCAATGCTCATCCGTTCCTTGGCCAGCGCAATTTCCTTGAGGACCAGACCGTCCATGCTCAGTATCAGTTTTGCCATCGCTGTTCCGTCCTTATCCAAACCAGGTCAAGCACTTCGACCACCAGCCCTGGGGCGCAGCAAAGTCGCAGAGAATTTTTATCAGAATGACGGAAACGTTATCACGTCCGCCATTGTCGTTGGCCATCTGAATGAGCGCTGTCGCCGCCAGGTCCAGGTTGGCCACCCGGTTCTGCAGCGTGAGCTGGATATCCTCATCGTCGACCATGTCGTTGAGGCCGTCGGAGCACAATAGATAGATATCGCCGGGCTGCACCGGATAATCGTGGATCTCGGTGTCGACGTTGACATCGACGCCGAGCGCGCGCAACACCAGATTCTTGTTCTGCGAGAAGCGCGCGTCCTCGAGCGAAATCATTCCGCTGTCGATCTGTTCCTGCAACAACGAGTGGTCCCGAGTGATCGCGACGAACGATTCGCCGCGCAAGCGGTAAAGCCGCGAATCGCCGATGTGCGCGACCGTCACCCGGTTGTCGTAAAACAGCGCGGTGACCAGCGTGGTGCCCATTCCCGAATACTGCGGCTGGCTTTCTGCGGCGTTGAAGATCGCCGAATTGGTCAGCGCCACCTTGTCCTCGAGGCAGCGGTGACCATAGGTCAAGCCGGTTTCGCGGTCGACTTCGTAGGGCGGCCTGACGGAAAACGCCGTTTCCAGTTGGGCGGAGAGCACCATCGTCGCAATGCCGCTCGCCACTTCACCAGCGTTGTAACCGCCCATCCCGTCGGCGAGAATCGCGAAGCCCAGATTCGGATTGGCAAATACCGCGTCTTCATTGTGCCCGCGAACCATTCCCGGGTCGGTCCGGACAACGATTTCAAGCGCGCTACTCAATGTTCTGACCACCTCGCCTCCCAACGATGGAAATCAACGACGATGAGCCGGTGCCGCGCCCTGCAGCGCCAGGCGCTGCAGCCCTCCGCCAATTCTCCCCGCAAGCGAAAAAATGCGCAGCAGAAACAGCGATCTATTGCGAACTTTCGCCGTTCATCAAGAGACCGGTCAATCGACGACAGCGTCAGCCTCAAGTGCCGTAAGGCAACTCACCCCCCAGGCCGCGCTCGCGCGCCAATGCCTCGAGCCTGACAGCCAGCGAAATATCCTGAATCGCCATGCCCTGCGACTCGAACAGGGTGATCTCGGAAGTGGTACTGCGTCCCGGGTGACGCCCGATGATCACCTCGCCGAGTTCGACCAGCGCGCGCTCGGAAAGACGCCCCTTTTCGAGCGCCGGCAGCAGATCGCCAGCTTCCTTGAGCGCCGTATCGCGGCTGTCGACGACGATCGGACTGCTGACCTTCAGGACATCCTCGCCGACTTCGCGGCGAATCAGCGAATTGGACCCGGCGGCGTTGATGTGCGTTCCGGGCGACAGCCATTTTGCGTCGAACAACGGCGCCGCCGCCGTCGTCACGGTACTGACGATATCGCTGCCGCGCACCGTCTCTTCCGGCGAAGCGGCCGCAACGATGTCGATATTGAGGCGCTGCGACATCTTGGCGCAAAACGCTGCGCGGCGCTCTTCGTTGCGCGAGAACACCTTGACCCGGCGCAGCGGACGCACTGCGGCGATCGCTTCGAGGTGCCCCTCGGCCTGCCATCCCGAGCCAAACAGCCCGAGGATCTCGGCATCCGGCCGAGCCAACCAGCGGGTGGCGACGCCCGACGCCGCACCGGTGCGCATCATGCCGAGCAGGTCGGCTTCGAGCACGACGCGCAATACGCCGGTCGACGCGCTGAACACGTGGACCAGAAAACGGACACCCGAGCGGTTGCTGGTATAGGCCTTGTAGCCGATCGCGTCGCGCCCGGACAGCGCGCCCTGCAGGATGTGCAGCGCCGTCTGCGGCAGCCGCGTGCGCTGACGCGGCACATCGACGGCACGGCCGAGCGAGAGTTCGCGATGCGCCTCCTCGACCGACTCGATCGCCAGCGGCATGGTCAATAACTGCCGAACATCGCTTTCATTCAGGAATAAAGACATGCGTCCTCCAAGAGCTGCGCGCAAGCGCCGGTTGAACAAACTTAGACGTGATTCTACCGGCATTTCATCTTTCCTTCGCAGACTCGATCACCCGCGATGGTTTTGCAGTTAACATGACGCCTTTACAGCGTATTCCCCTGACGGGGAATCAGCCTGCCATGCGAACGACACTGCTCACCGCCCTGCTGCTGCCCGCCTTGCTAATCGCTGCCCCGGCCCACGCGGCGCGCTGGGTTGGCATCGGCGGCAAGGCGCCAGCGACGGCCGCGCGCCACGAGGTTGATGCCGCCAGCATCGTCACAACCAGCGACGGCAAATTGCGCATCTGGCACCGCGAAACCTACGCGCAGCCGAAGATCCCCGATTCGGGCGCGTTTTCGTTCACGCGGCTGACCGCGCTCACCGAGTTTCAATGCGACAAGCGGCTGGCGGCCACGCTGGCGCGCCGCTACACCGCCGCCGACGGCAGCGAACTCAAGAGCGAGACCTTCGATTCCCGAGAGTCAGAGTCTGTCACCCCCGACTCGAATCTCGAAACCGTTTTCAACTACGCCTGCAAGCCGCGCAGCAAACCAGTCGTCAAAAAACCGGAGCCGCCGCCCCCCCCGCCGCCGGTCGTCGAAGCCAAGGAAGTCCCGAAGAAAAAGCTCAAGAAAGGACAGGTCGAACCGCCGCCACCGCCGCCCCACTGGAGTTACACAGGCGCCAACGGCGTCGAAAAATGGGGCAGCCTAAGCAAGGAATTTGCGACCTGCAGCGTCGGCCAGCGGCAATCGCCGATCGACATTCGCCGTACCGTCCGCGCCGACCTGCCGGCGATCGAGTTTGCCTACCAGCCAATCCCGCTTTCCATCGTCGATAACGGACACAGCATCAAGGTCGACACGCCCGACGCCGGAACCATCACCGTCGACGGCGAAAGCTACGCGCTGCTGCAGTTCCACTTCCACCGCCCAAGCGAGGAGAAGATCAACGGCAAGGCTTACGCCATGGTCGCCCACCTCGTGCATCAGTCAAAGGCCGGAAAGCTCGCGGTGCTCGCCGTGCTCTTCGAGGCCGGCAAGGAACAGAAGCTGATCCGGACGCTATGGACCAATCTTCCGCTGCAACAGGACAAGCCGGTCGTTCGTCCAGAACTCAAGATCGACCCGACGCAGCTGCTGCCGGCCAAACGCAATTACTACACCTTCACCGGCTCGCTGACCACGCCGCCGTGCACCGAGGACGTGCTGTGGCTGGTACTCAAAACGCCAGTCCAGGTCTCGAAGGAGCAACTCGCCGGCTTTGGCACCATCTACAAAAACAACGTGCGACCGGTGCAGCCGGTAAATAACCGGGTGATCAAGGAGTCGCGCTGAGGGCCTCTGAGACCTAAAAGCGAATCAAACCACAACGAACACAACGGGCACAACGAAAAAAGGCCAATCGCTTTGTGAATGACGGCCTCGTGACGTGTGAGACCTCTGCAAGAAGGTTCTCGTTGTGTTCGTTGTGCCCGTTGTGGTTAACACCTCAAAGCAGTCCCTTGAGCAGCTTGGCCATTTCGGACGGATTGCGCGTCACCGTGAAGCCGCACTCCTCCATGATCGCCAGTTTGGCGTCGGCGGTATCGGCGCCGCCGGAGATCAGCGCGCCGGCGTGGCCCATGCGTTTGCCGGCCGGCGCCGTAACGCCGGCGATGAAACCGACGACCGGTTTTTTCATGTGCTCCTTGCACCAAACGGCGGCTTCGGCTTCGTCGGGGCCACCGATTTCGCCGATCATGATCACCGCGTCGGTATCCGGGTCGTCGTTGAACAATCGCATGACGTCGATGTGCTTGAGACCGTTGATCGGGTCGCCGCCGATGCCGACCGCGGTCGACTGGCCGAGCCCGATTTCGGTGAGCTGAGCGACGGCTTCGTAGGTCAGCGTTCCCGAACGCGAGACGACGCCGATGCGGCCCTTGCGGTGGATGTGACCGGGCATGATGCCGATCTTTATTTCGTCGGGGGTGATCAAGCCCGGGCAGTTGGGGCCGAGCAGCAGCGTTTCCTTGCCGCCGCCGGCGACTTTCTTCTTCATGCGGTTGCGCAGTTCGAGCATGTCGCGAACCGGGATGCCTTCGGTGATGCAGATCACCAGGTCGAGGTCGGCGTCGACCGCTTCCCAGATCGCCGCCGCGGCACCGGGGGGCGGCACGTAGATCACCGAAACGGTAGCGCCGGTTTGCGCGGCGGCATCCTTGACCGTGGCGTAAATCGGAATATCGAAAATCGACTCACCGGCCTTCTTCGGATTGACCCCGGCGACGAAGCAATTCTTGCCGTTGGCGTATTCCTGGCACTTTTCGGTGTGGAACTGGCCGGTCTTGCCGGTGATTCCCTGGGTAATGACTTTGGTGTTCTTGTTGATCAGAATCGACATAGTGAGAGGCTCCCTTACTTGACCGCAGCGACGATCTTGGTGGCGGCTTCGGCCATGGTGTCGGCCGTGATGATCGGCAGACCAGAATCCCTGAGGATCTGCTTGCCCAACTCCTCGTTGGTGCCTTTCATGCGTACCACCAGCGGCACCGACAAATGCGTTTCTCGCACCGCGGCGACGACGCCGTTGGCGATCGTGTCGCACTTCATGATGCCGCCGAAGATATTGACCAAAATGCCCTTGACCTTGGGGTTCCTGACCATGATCTTGAACGCTTCGGTGACCTTCTCGGTCGTCGCGCCGCCGCCGACGTCGAGAAAGTTGGCCGGCTCGGCGCCGAACAGCTTGATGGTGTCCATCGTCGCCATCGCCAGCCCGGCACCGTTGACCAGGCAGCCGATATTGCCGTCGAGCGCGATGTAGGCAAGGTCGAACTTGGACGCTTCGATTTCGTCGGCATCTTCCTCGTCGAGGTCGCGGTAGGCGACGATTTCGGGATGACGGTAGAGCGCGTTGGCGTCGAAGTTGAACTTGGCATCGAGCGCCTTGATGTTACCGTCACCTTCGAGGATCAACGGATTGATTTCGGCGAGCGACGCGTCGGTTTCCATGTAGCAGGCATAGAGCCCCTTGAGCGCGGCGACCGCCTTGCCGACTGAAGCAGCGGGAACGCCAATGCCGGTTGCCAGCTCACTGGCCTGCGCGTCGGTGAGTCCTTCGGCCGGGTCGATGAAGACCTTGAGGATCTTCTCGGGCGTACTGTGCGCGACTTCCTCGATGTCCATTCCGCCCTCGGAAGATGCCATCATCGCGACCTTCTGCGTGGCGCGGTCGGTGAGCGCCGCGACGTAGTATTCCTTCTTGATGTCGGCGCCTTCCTCGATCAGCAGGCGACGCACCTTTTGGCCTTCCGGCCCGGTCTGATGCGTCACCAGTTGCATGCCGAGAATCTGCGACGCGTACGAGCGCAGCTCTTCGGGCGACTTGGCGACCTTGACGCCGCCGCCCTTGCCGCGGCCACCGGCATGGATCTGGGCCTTGACCACCCAGACCTTGCCGCCGAGCGACGCTGCCGCCTTGACGGCATCATCGACAGTATTGCAGAACACCCCACGCGGAACGACTACGCCGAATTTCTTGAGAAGTTCTTTTCCCTGATATTCGTGAATTTTCATGCGCCTTCCCTTGCTTTCTTAGAAGTGACGATCTTTGGGCAGGCGAACCTACCCGGGGGTTTGGTCACGGTACCAGCGCGGGTAATAGCGCCGTACCGTTTCCGAATGAGAGCTCAGTGCATGACAGCGATCGACGTGATACGGCTTGTGTTCGCTGTCCTGGTTGTCGACCACTTCGCTGACGAGGGTCTGCAAGGCTGCTGTCGGCAGCGACATCAAGAGTTCGGTGAGGTGTGCGCAGCCGCGCGTACCGCCGAACAGCTCCTTGACCGTCTTGAGAAAGCCGTGAAACAGATTGAGACCGACGATGCGCGAGTAGTCGGGCGGGACGCTGTCGCAAGCCCCCATATAGGGCGCCGCGTCGGTGCAGCTCTGCGCGTCGATGACGTTGAACTTGCCGTCGATCGTCACCCGCAGCGACATGTCATGGACCGCTTCGCCGGCGCGGCGCAGTCCCGACGACAGCGGATAATCCTGATCCTTGGTATCGATGATTCGCGCCTCGATGTCCCACAGTCCATCGACGCGTTTATAGCCGTCAAAGGTGACGCGGCGCAGGTGCATTCGCTTACGCTCGACGCTAGGAGGAGGCAGTGGCATGGTCAATCCCGGGCTGACACGTCGGAGCGCGGCTCCGAATATTGTTTTTGACTCTAGCACACTTGATTTCATGCCAGAACGTTTTCGACTCTAGCGCCATTGACAAGACCAACACGCAAACAGTTCCCGGCGCGAGCCAAGTACAATCCGAAATTCCCGTTCCGGAACATCGATCAATGACCGCCAGCGCCATCCTTTATGCAATCCGCCCGCTGAGTCCCGAAGCGCATACCTTCGAGGTGTGCTGCACGGTTCGCGACCCCGACCCGGCCGGCCAGCGTTTCGCGCTGCCGGCGTGGATTCCCGGCAGCTACCTGATCCGCGACTTCGCACGGCACATCGTCGAAATCAGCGCACAATCCGACGGCCAGCCACTGGCTCTGACCAAGATCGACAAGCACACTTGGCAGGCAGCGCCGCTCAAGACCTCGACGCCGATCACCGTGCGTTGCGTCGTCTACGCCTGGGACCTCTCGGTGCGCGGCGCCCATCTCGATGCGACCCACGCATTCTTCAACGGCAGCAGCGTCTTCCTGCGCGTTGTCGGCCAAGAAGATTCACCCTGCCAGGTCGACATCGAAGAGCCGGCGGGCAAGGCTTACCAGGACTGGAAAATCGCCACCGCGCTGGAACCCGGCAAGCGCACCAAAGCGAACGGTTTCGGGACCTACCACGCCGCCGACTACGACGAACTGATCGACCACCCGGTCGAAATGGGCGAGTTCACGCTGGCCCGCTTCACCGCCTGCGGCGTCGCGCACGAGGTCGCCATCACCGGGAAACACGACGCCGACCTCGACCGCCTGTGCGCCGACCTCAAAAAAATATGCGAATGGCAGATCCGCTTTTTCGGCGAGCCGGCGCCGATGGCGCGCTACGTCTTCCTGGTCACCGCGCTCGGCGACGGCTACGGCGGCCTCGAACACCGCGCCTCGACGGCGCTGATCTGTTCGCGCAACGACCTGCCCTACGCCGGAATGAAGACAATGACCGAGGGTTACCGCAAATTCCTCGGCCTATGCAGCCACGAGTACTTCCACACCTGGAACGTCAAACGAATCAAGCCGGCGGCGTTCACCCCCTACGATTTGGACCGCGAAAATTTCACCACGCTGCTGTGGGTCTTCGAAGGTTTCACTTCGTACTACGACGATCTGGCGCTGCTCAGGAGCGGCTGCATCGAACTTGCGGACTGGCTCGACCTCACCGCCAAGACGATCAGCGCGGTCGAGCGCGGCCCGGGTCGCCGGCGGCAGACGCTCGCCGAATCGAGCTTCGACGCCTGGAGCAAGTTTTACCGCCCCGACGAGAATACGCCCAATGCGGTCGTCAGCTATTACGCCAAGGGCGCACTGGTCGCGCTGGCGCTCGACCTCACGCTGCGCAGCAAAACTGAAGGCAGAATCTCGCTCGACGACGTGATGATCGCGCTCTGGCAGCACCACGGCCAAACCGGAGTCGGCGTCGGCGACGAGAGCGTGCGGCTGATCGCCGAGGGACTTTCGGGACTCAAGCTCAAGAAATTCTTCGCCAGCGCCGTCGATGACACCGACGATCTGCCGCTCAAGCGCCTGCTCGCGCGCTTCGGCGTCAAGCTCGCCTGGGAAAAAGAAAAAGCGGAAACCACCGCGTCGTTCGGCGTCAAGACCGCGACCGAAGGCAAGGAAGTACGGCTGGCCACTGTGTACGACGGCGGCGCGGCGCAAACCGCCGGCCTCGCCGCCGGCGATCTGCTGCTCGCCATCGACGGACTGCGCGTCACGCCGGCTAGCCTCGAACCGCAGCTGGCGCGCTTTCAGCCCGGCGCGACGCTCAAAGTGCACGCTTTCCGCCGCGACGAGTTGATGCGCTTCACCGTCAGCCTTGACGCGCCGGCAGCCGACACGGCAAAACTGAGCTGCGATGCCAAAGCGAATCGCCAGCGCCGCGGATGGCTGGGCGCCTGAGCCGCCGCGGCGTCCCCGGGAACATCGCCTTTTAGCGTGCTTTCAGCGCATCCGCGATAAATCAGACGAGCTTGATCTTGAGTTCGCCGACGTTCGCGATGAAACCTTCGAGAACGTCGCCGCGAACCACCGTCGACACCCCTGCCGGCGTCCCGGTAAAGATCAGGTCGCCCGCTTCGAGCCGCACATAGCTCGACAGGTTGGCGATCACTTCGGCGACTTTCCACGACATCTGCGCCAGGTCGCCGTTCTGCTTGAGCTCGCCGTTGACCTTGAGCCAGATCGCACCGCTCGCCGGATGACCGATCGCTGCCGCCGGGGCAATGGCGCTGACCGGTCCGCTCTGATCGTAGCCCTTGGCCATGTCCCACGGCTGGCCCTTGGCCTTGGCGCGCGACTGCAGATCGCGCCGCGTCAGGTCGAAACCGATCGCGTAGCCGAACACGCAACCCAACGCCTGCTCCACCGGAATGTCGCTGCCGCCCTTGCCAAGCGCGACGACCAGCTCGACCTCGTGCTGCAGATTGACGGTCTGCGGCGGATAGGCAACGTCGCCGCCGCCGGGAACCAGCGCATCGGCGGGTTTGCCGAAAAAGAACGGCGGCTGACGACCGTCGCCGCCCATCTCGGCGGCGTGGTCGGCGTAATTCTGTCCGACGCAATAGACGCGGCGCACCGGAAAAACCGACTTGCTGCCGACCACAGGAAGAGCAACCGGCGCCGCCGGCGGAAAAACGTAGTCCATGAAGCCTCCCAAAAGAACTGCTGACCACAAGCATTAACCACAACGTGCACCACGTGCACAACGAGAAGCCATAAAAAAAGAATTTCGTTGTGCTCGTTGTGGTGAAAAATCACTCCTCCTCAAACCGGATTGTCGATCTCGACATATTCGCAGTCCAGGCCGAAACACTCGGCCAGGTGGGCGGCCAGTGCCTGCACGCCGTAACGCTCGGTGGCGTGGTGTCCGGCGGCGATATAAGCGACGCCGGATTCACGCGCCAAGTGGACATTCTGCTCCGAGATTTCACCGGTGAGAAAAGCATCGACACCGAGCGCCATCGCCGGTTCGAAAAAACTCTGCGCGCCACCCGAACACCAGGCGACTCGATTGATCAGCCGCCCGCCATCGGTCGGCGCATCGATCACCAGCGGCGCGCGTTGCAATTGAGTGCTTATCGTCTGCGTCAGCTCAGCGAGCGTCGTCGGAGCCAAAGGGCGCCCGTGCCAGCCGAGCTCCTGCTCGCCGAAGCGCCCCTCGACTTGCCAGCCCAAGCGTTTGGCCAGCTGCGCATTGTTGCCGAATTCGGGATGGCCGTCGAGCGGCAGGTGATAGCCGATCAAATTAATGTCGTGCCTCAAAAGCGCCTGCAGGCGCGCTTTGCGAAAGCCGGTGACACGTCCGTCCTCGCCGCGCCAGAACCAGCCGTGGTGCACCAACAGCGTGTCGGCGCCGCGCGCGATCGCCGCATCGACCAGCGCCTGGCTCGCGGTGACGCCGGCAACGACGCGCTGTACCTCGCCGCAACCTTCCACTTGCAGGCCGTTTGGGCAATAATCGCGAAAGCGCTCGGCGTCGAGCAATTGGTCGAGATAGCGCGTCAGTTCTTCACGTTTCACTATTGGGCTCCGAATTTCAATGCGCAAACTATGGCTGATTTTTGCACAAACGGTGACGGTTAGTCTTGCCGTTCTTTTTGTCGTCAGCACGCTTAAGCCCGAATGGCTGGGCAAACCCGTCGGCGCCGGCGCGAACATCGTCGCGCTGCGCGAGACCGCGGGCACCGACAGTCCGGCGACCGGCTCCGCCTCTTACCGCGACGCCGCACAGAAAGCGCTGCCGTCGGTGGTTCATGTGTTCACTTCGCAGAAGATCAGGGCGCCGCGTCACCCGCTGATCGACGACCCGGTATTCCGCCATTTTTTCGGCGACGTTCCGGAGACTCAGGGACAAACCAAGTCGGGTCTGGGCTCTGGCGTCATCGTCAGCGCCAGCGGCTATATCCTCACCAATTTCCACGTCGTCGACGGTGCCGACCAGATCGAAGTGGCGCTCAACGACGGACGCACGCTCAACGCCCGGCTGGTCGGCGGCGACCCGGAGTCCGACCTCGCCGTGCTGCAAATCGAGCCAGGGAAGGCAGAACTCAAGCTGCCGGCGGTCACCCTCGGCCAGATGGACACCATTGACGTCGGCGACGTCGTGTTGGCGATCGGCAACCCCTTCGGTGTCGGCCAGACAGTGACCATGGGAATCGTCTCGGCGCTCGGTCGCTCGCACCTGGGAATCAACACTTTCGAGAATTTCATCCAGACCGACGCGGCGATCAACCCCGGCAACTCGGGTGGCGCACTGATCGACAGCCGCGGCAACCTGGTCGGCATCAATACGGCGATCTATTCGCGCTCGGGCGGTTCGCTCGGCATCGGCTTCGCGATCCCGATCTCGACCGCCAAGAACGTCATGGAACAGATCATCGCGAGCGGCACCGTGACGCGCGGCTGGATCGGCGTCGAAGTCCAGGAAATAACCCAGGAACTCGCCGAATCGTTCGGCCTGCCCGAGCCGACCGGCGCGCTGATCGCCGGCGTTCAGCGCGGCAGTCCGGCCGACGCCGGCGGAATCAAACCGGGCGACGTCCTGGTCGCGGTCGGTGGCAAGCCGGTCAAGGATCCGCAGGTGATGCTCGAACTGATCGCGCGACAGAAGCCCGGCGAGAGCGTCCCATTCAAACTGCGCCGACAGAAAGCGCTGCTTGAGACGACGATCCGTATCGGCAAGCGCCCGCCGCCGCGCCGCGAAAGCGACTGAGCCACCGCGCTCGGGTCGGCGCCGCGCCCCATTATGAGGGCGCCCCCGAGCGGCGGCGACCGAACAAGCGGCCTACGCCTAGTTCTTTTTGATCGCCGGCGTTGAGTTCTTCCCCTGCGCCGCGTTGAGCGCCGATTGCGGCGCGGCATTCGCTCCCTGCGCCGCATCATTGACCGCCATGCCAGGCGTTCCCGGCGCCCCCGGTGCGCCAGTCGCTGGATTGGCCGTCGCCGTCGGCACCTTGCTGAGAACCTGGTTCGCTCCGGCTGGTCCCGAATCGGTCGAGGCGTTGAGCATGCTCGTATCCTTCTCGGTCTTGCGCTCGACGCCGCCCTTGGCGTCGATGCTCTGTCCGCCTTCGGCGTTGATGGCGGTGTTGGTCAGCAGGGTCTTGCCGCCGGACTTTATATTGACCTTGCCGCCGGTCTTGATGGTCGCGCCCTGGTTCTTGACGCTGCCACCGCCGCCGACACCGACAAAGGTGCTGGACTTGTTCTCATCCGTATTGGTCGCCCCCGCGACGCTGCCGCCGAATTTGTTCGGGTCCTTTTCCGGAACGGCCGTGGTCGCCGCTGCTGACGATTTGGCGGCCTCCGGTGTCGTCGCGGCTGCTTTGTCAGCGGTCGGCGCCGCAGAAGAACCGGCGGCCGTCTTGCGCTCGGGCTTGGGCGCGGAGGGCACCGGCGGCGGCGTCTTCTTGCTGGTCGCAGCATCCGACGCAGTCGTTGCCGTGGTCGATGGTGTGGCACCCGCGCTCTTGCGCTCAGGCTTGGGCGCGGTGGACACGGCCGGCGGCGTCTTCTTTTCGGCGCTCGCAGCCGAACTCGTGGCGGACGGTTTGGCGGTTGAGGCGCCAGTGGCCGACTTCGCGGTCGGCGCCTCGCTCGAGCGGTCGGCTGACGCCGCGGCGGCGACGTTGATGCCTGAGCTGGTGTTGCGCGTGGCGCTGATATTCACCTCACCCTTGGCGCTGATATCGGCATCCCCCGCGGTCGTGATGTTGGTTCCGACCAGATTGACGTTACCCCCGGCCGCGACCACCTCCACGCCGCCCGAGCCCGCACTGATGCTGCCGGCTTTCTGGACCGTGCTGTTCTTGGTCTGCACCTGCACGCCCAGCGAAACGCTGCTCTTGCTTTCGGTGGTCGGCGCGGCATCGGCGGCGGTTACGCCTGACTTGGCGGCAGACGCAGCCCCCTGATTGGCGCCACTCGAAGCCGTGCCGCTCTGCTTGGCCTTCAACTGCTCGACCACCGACGCCTGATTCTTCTGCCACTTGGCGAGGTCCGCGTTGCTCTGCTTGCTGCCGTCCGAGCCCTGTGTTCCGCCGGTTCCCGGATTTTTAGCCGCGCTCTTGGGTGCCGCAACGGCGGGCGTTTTGTCGGTTTTCTCGGCAGATGCGGAGAGCGATGCGCTGACCCCGGTCGACGAGGAAGTACTCTGCGCCGCCGTGAAGTTCACCGTCCCGCCGGCCAACACGCTGGCCTTGCCTCCAGCGCCCAGATTGGTCCCTTCGAGGTTCACGTCCTGGCCGCTGACGATCTTGAGGTTGCCCCCCGAAGTCAGGCTGCCGGCCTGCGCCGTCGACGATTTAGCGTTGCTGTAGTTGCCCTCGACGGTGGCGCTACCCGATTTTCCGCTGCTGCTGCCGCTGGCGTCGCTTTCCTTGCTCGACCCGGCGCTGACGCCGACGCGTGCGCCGTAGGACTCGCTGGCCGAGGTGCTGCGCGCCGCGCTGATGGTCACGCCGTCCTTGGCAGCGACCGTCGCATCGCCACCGGCCGCCATCGCCGTTCCCTCAAAGCTCGCCGTCTGGCCCGCGCTGAGCGTCAGCTTGCCGCCGGTGTTGATGCTGCCGGCGGTCGCCGTGCTCGATTCCGCCGTACTGCGAGAAAAGCCGCCGGCGGCACTGGCATCGACGCCCGAGCGGGTGGTGCCGCCAGCCCCCTTGCTGTCCGACGTCGACACGCTGGCGCTGGCGTCGTAGGCGCTCTTGCTGCTGCTCGCCGTGTCGCGCACCGCGTCGAAGACGAGCTTGCCGCCCGCAGCCACCGTCGTGTCGCCTACCGCCGCAAGGTTGGTCCCTTCCAGGCGCGTATCACCCGTCGTCCTGATCACCAGATCGCCGGTCGTGGTGATGCTGCCGGCGGTCGCCGTGCTGGTTTCGCTGCTCTTGCCGGTACTGCTGGTTCCCCCCGCGACATCGACGTCGACGCCCTTGCCCGTGCCGCGACTCACGCCGACGCTGGCCGAGGCGTTGATGTTGCCGGTCGAACTGGTGCTCGACGTCGTGCTCTTCGCCGCACTGAAGTCGAGCGAAGCCGCCTGAAGCTCGACGCCGCCCGTGCCCGCCGCGATCTGCGTGCCTTCGAGGCTGGTCTTGTCGCTTGAAACGCTGCTGACTTTGCCGCCGGCGCGGATGGTCGACACCACCGCCTCGCTAGATGAGTCGCCGCTGCTCGCCGTATCCCGGGAGTAGCTGGCCTTGACTCCGGCGCCGACCTTGGCCTTGGCCTCGGCGTTGGCGCCAGCTTCGGCCTTGGGCTTGCCGTCGAGCCCCAGACCGGCATTGGCGCCAGCATCGGCCGAAACGCCGGCCTCGGCCTTGGCGTAAACGCCGACCTTGGCGGTATTGGTCGTGCGCTCCGAGCTGCTGTACGAGGTATTCTCGGCCGCCTGGCTGGTGATGGTCTTGGCCGACTGGCTAAAATCGCCTGCCGCATCGATCGTGGTACCGACATCGCCAATGCTGTTCCCTGCGGTGCGTTTGATCGAACCGGCAGCGGAAGTAATGGTAGAAACACGCGCGGTACTGCTGCCCTCGCTCCCGCTCGACGTCACGTTGCGACCCTGCACGCCGACCGAAGCGACCGCATTGACGCCGGCCTCCGACTTGGCACCGGCGTTGGCGCCCAGTCCCGCGTTGGCACTGGCGTTGGCCGTCGCGCTCGAATTGGCGTTGCCGTCGATGTACAGGCCGGCGTTGGTGGCCGTCGTGTTCGTGCTGCTGGTGTGCGTATCCTGCGCCGCGAGGAAAGCCATGTCCTTGGCTTTCAGATCCACGCCCTTGTCGCCGCTCACATCCGAGCCCTGCACGGTCAGCGTCTTGGCGCTATTGATCGACAGATTACCCGCCGCCGCCAGCGTCGTTCCCTTGTGGGTGATATCGACACTCTCGGTCTCGGTGGTCTTGATCCGCAGCACGTCGATCGAGGTGCTCGAACCGGCGTTCGCCGTTGCATTGGAGCCGGCATTGGCATTGGCCGCGCCGATCGCCGCATTGGCCGTCGCGCCGGCGCCGGCCTTGGCGTCTGCGGCGTTGGTCGTGCTGGCGTACAGACCGACCTTGGTCGTCGTCGTGCTGCTGGAGGACACATGGGTATCCTGCGCCGCCAGGATGTTGACGTTCTGGCCGCTCAGGCTGACGTCGCCGCCTGCCTTGACCTCGGCGCCCTGCAGCGTGGTGTCGTTCTTTGAAGTGATGGTCAGGCCGCCCGCCGAAGTGAGCTGCGAGCCGACGCTGCGAGTGTCCTCGTCGAAGGTCGTCGTCTTGGTCGTCTTGACCAGGTCGACGCCGCCCGCGTCGTTGGTCGCCGAGGCGTTGGCGCCGGCCTTGACGACGCCGTCCGACTTGACTCCGGCCTTGGTGAGCGCGCTGCTCTTGTCGCCTTCGCCCTGCGACGTCGACAGGAAGCTCGTCGTCTCGGTGGTCGTCGTCGTGCGATCGACATCCCTGGCCGCCAGCACCTGAACGTCCTGCGCGGCGATGCTCGTCGCCCCTGCCGAACTGACCTTGGCGCCTTCGAGCGTCGCCGTCTTGCCGGCCGACAGGCTGATGTCGCCGCTACTGTTGATGCTTGAACCAACACTGCGACTCTGGAAGGTATCGGTCGTGGTCTTTTCCTTGCCCCACAAACCGCCGCCAACCCCGAAGCCTTCTTGCTCGCTTTTCGTCACCACCTGCCTGGTATTGTCCCGTGCCACGATATTCAGATCGTCACCGGCATCGAGCGCAGCATTGCCCTTGGCGTTGACGGAACTGCCGGCAATAGTGATGTCGTTCCTGGCCTTGATCGTCAGGTTGCCGCCGCTGGAAAGATCGGAGCGAACTTGCTCGGTGGCACGCGTCGTGATGTCGCTGCGACCGCTGTGCGTTGTCGATGCGTTTTTGTTTTCGACCGTATCCAGCGTGACATTGCCGCCAGCCGCCAGGCTGACATCGCCACCGGCGGCAATTTTTCCGGCGAGGCTGGTGACGTCCTTGGCAGCATCGACATTCAGCTTGCCGCTGGCAACGATATCGGCCTGCTTGCCGATGGTCGTCCGCCGTTCGTTATCGTCCCCGGACGTTTCTGCCAGCGTGCGGTTGATGATGCTACCTTGCGTTGAGGCCAGCGCTACATCGCCGCCCTTGATCGTGCCGCTGGTGTTAAGGATATCGCCCTGCATCGTGACATTCAGCGCCGTCTTGCCGGCAATGGTGCCGCCACTATTGCTCAGCGAAGTCAGATTGAGATTGGCCTGGTCAGCGGCGATGAGCGCCCCACCGCCAGGTTCGATCATTGCACGCGTCGACGCCGCCAGATAAACCACCGGCGCCAGGACCTTCTGCCCGTCGACGACCGTCTCGACCATCCACACCATGTCTTGCTCGAGCCCAGCCTGCTGGCTCAGGCTCAACCCCTGGCCGATCTTCAGCCCCATGCTCTTGCTCTGACTGGCGCCGTGCTCCAGCAAGGACTGCATTTGGGCGCGTTCACTGCCATAGGACTTGAGCAGGTTATTTCCCGTTTGGGCGATGAGTTGCAACCTGATCAGATAGCCTTCGTAGCTGGCATCACCCAAGCGCTTCATCAACATGTCCGGGTCGAAGCCGAGCAGGTTCGCCAGATAATTCGAACCAATGGCGTTCTGGCTGGTGAACAGCGGATTGGATTCAACCAGATACTGCGATGCCGGATTCTTGCTGATCACAAACATGCCATTCGGGTTGCTCGGCAAGCTAATTGTCAGTCCGCCAAACCCCGTGGCAAGAACACCCGGCAAACTCAGCGTCAGGCCAGCGAAACCCGAAGCGGCTTGGTTGCGCGCAAAGGGTGCAGGCGCCCATGGAGAACCGCTATTGACCAGGGTAAAACCGCCCATATTCAAGGTATTGGCACGAATCGAAGCGCCGACGCTAGCCAGCGTTGTCGTTGTCGTCACCGTTGCCGACTGGTTGCGGACATCCCCATCAATTCCAGAGTCACCGACCAGCCAATCCTCCCAATAGTATTCAAAGGTGAAGTAATGGTCCTTGTTCAACACGGCCAGCGCATCGTTGGCGAAGGTCGCTCCAGCGTTGCCAGAGAAGTTCACGGTTCCGCCCGAGAGATTGCCGCCAAGATTGGTGCCGGAGGAAAAGCCCTGGACCGACAAGGTACTACCACCGCCAGCGACAATACTCGGGCTGAAGCGCGGCACGCCACCAGAATAGTACTGATGGTCGTTCCAGGACTCCCGCATATAAGTCTTCAGACACTGGTCGACCCCGCAGTCGTACCAACCGCTACTCCCGGTGTTAATCGCATCATGCGTGCCGTAGACCCATGTGCGCGTATCGCCCCCCTTGACCTCATTGCGAAAAGTGTCGGCGGTAATACTGAGGTTGCCGGCAGACCTGATTGCGCTGTTATTGACAAAGGTGCTCGCCGACAAGGACATGTCACCGTCTGAATCAATACTTCCCATCGCCGCGCTCAGCGTCCCGTCATTGGTGAAGACGCCGGAGGCCGAAGCGATCAGGTGCTGCCCCGCGTAAAGGGCACCTTGATTGAGCAGATTGCCACTCAGAGCGTCGACAACCAGAGTATCGAGTGCTGAAATACCGCCGCTGGCCGTATTGACGATTGACGGTGCCGTCAAGCTCAGGTTTTGCCCCGAATGCACGGCACCGTAGTTGGTAAAGTCAGAAGCAAGCTTGATCGTCGCCGTGCCCCCCCCCGAAGTGGCGGCAACAATGCGCGAAGTCGTATCGCCGGCCCCGCCGACGACCAAACTGCCGAGCGTCAAGTCTATATTGCCGGTCGTTTCGACGACACCTCCGCCGGTAATCGATAGAGAATCCGCACGCACATTCATGCTCGCGCCACGCAATTTTCCGGTATTGGCCAGACTATCGAGTGCGCCGCCACCACTATCGGCCAAATCAAGCACGCCACCCGCGTTGATCGTGCCACTATTGCCGACTGCGCCATTGCTCCGCAAGGTGACGTTACCGACATCGGCCGTCAGCGTGCCGGCGTTGCTGAAACCGCTTGCCGCAGTCAGGCTCAGATTACCGTTGGTCGTTTGCACGCCTTGGCCGGCACCGCCGGCAAAGGCAATGCTCCCGTTGTCCGCCTGCAGGACCATGTCGCCGACGGAACGCATCGCCACGTTGCCAAATACGAGATTGCCGCTGAGCGCGCGCAGATTCATCGCGCGGCCTGCCGACCAGGCGCCCTGACCGAGCAGGTCGCCAGTCAAGGCATCGATCCTCAGCCCCCCAAGGGCGGCAATTCTGCTGCTCGCCCCGCTGGCAAGCGCAGCGGCGACGATGTTCAAATCGTCGCCGGAGGACAGGATACCGTCGTTGCTCAGGACGCCGGCGACGTCGATCGTCGCCGCGCCGCGACCCGAGGAAGCGGCAACAATGCGCGAAGACGTATCACCGGCGCTGCCGACGTTCAGCGTATTCAGCGCCAGGTTCATGCTGCCGGCGCTTTCGAGCACGCCACCGCCTGTCACCGCCAGCGCATCGGCCTTGATATTCATGCTGCCGCCCAGCAACTTGCCCCTGTTGCTGACGCTGGCACTGGCCGCGCCTGCCTGGTCGGCGATATCGAGCGCAGCGCCAGCGTTGATCGTGCCGCCGTTGCTGATCGTGCCATTAGCGCGGAGGGTGACGTTGCCCGCATCGGCCGTCAGCGTACCGCTATTGTCAAATCCCGCGGCAGTCATGTTGAGATTGCCGCTGGTCGTCTGCACCCCTTGGCCGGCGCCGCCAGCGAAGGAAATATTGCCGCTGTCGGCTTGCAATACCATGTCACCGACCGAACGCACAGCCGCAGCTGCCAAGTCCAGATTGCCGACGGAGGCACGCAAATTGAGCGTGCTAGCGCTGTATAGCGCTGCGCCGCCGGCGCCAACCGCCAGACTATGCGCCGTCGCCGCCAGCGGGCCGGCCGCGCCGTAGTTGACGCTGTCCAAATTCGCCGCGCCGCTCAACGCCAGGCTCATGCTGCCGCCGGCGTAGCGCTTGTTGTTGTCGGTGAGCGCGCTGGCGGTCGCCGTGTCGGTCAAGGTGCCGAGCGCCATCGTCAGATTGTTGTCGGCGACCAGCACGCCGCCGTTCAGGATGGCGCCGCCGCTAGCGGCAGTGAGTTCCAGGTTGTTTTTGGCCGACAGACTGGCGTCGGTGAGCGCGATGGCCTCGCTGGCGTTGCTCGTGCTGGTCAGCTTGAGGTCGCGCGCGGCGGAAAGCTTGGCGCCGATGGCGATCTTCCCCGCGGCATCGATCGAGAAGTCGTCGGCGGTCGCCGCCGCTTGGCCGAGCATGCGCACACCGACGCCGGCTTCGGTGGCGACCACCGCGATGCGTCCGGCGTACATTCCGCCGAGCACGGTCGAATCGAAAGCAAAGGCGGGAATCGCGCCTTCCGGCGTGGTGGCGCCGGTGACCAGCGCGCTGCCGTAATTCCAGACGTTGTTGCCGGTGGCGATGCGCAGCGCCGGGACGTTGATCTGTCCGTCGATGAGGACCGAACGCGAGACCAGGTCAAGGTATTGCTGCGCGCTGGCGTCAAGTCCCGCACCGTTGATCAGCACATCGCCGCGGCTGACCGAAAAATCGCGCAGGCTGCCGTCGGGCGCCAGGTTGGGCGTCCCGGTGACCAGCGAGACGCGGTTGGTGTTGATGAAGCCGCAGCCGGAACAGGTGATGCCGTTCGGATTGGCGACGACGACGTCGGCGCGGCCGCCGAGCACTTCGGTGTAACCTCTCAGCAGGCTGCGATTTGTCGACACCACCTCGTTCAGGATAAGCTTGGCTTCAGTCGCCAGATTCGGATTGAAAGCGACCTGCCCGGCCAATTGAGACTGCCGGGAAATTTGCGCTAGATTGCCGTTGTTGAGTACCACGCCGTTCGCCGGAACGTTGTAGTCGACGTATTTGTTGTGCGACAGGCCGGCGCCGTTGGCACCGTTGATATTGACCACCGTCACGCCGTTGGCCGAGGTATAGGTGGCGGTTTGGCCGCTGCCGCCGGCCACGGTGACGGGCGGCGCGGCGAGCGCCGGCAGTGATGGCAGGAACAGGGCCGAAGCCAGTAGTTGTGCGACCGGGCGACGTGCGAACTTATGTTTGTTGGGCATGGGCACCTTCAGAGACTCAGGGTGATCGTGGCAAGCAGGCGGGCGCTTTCCTTGACCATGTCGTTCGGCACGCTCAGCGGCTGGACCAGCGAAATGTCGGCGGCGAGCGTCTTGCTGTTGATGCGCACGCCGAGCGCGCAGCCGCTCAGGTTGCCGGCGACGGTATCGCCGTAGGCGCCGACGCGCCCGATATCGAAACCGAGATAGGGGCGCAGCGTGACGCCGGGAAGCGGCGTGTCGGAAAACGTCAGCGCCAGATCGTTGCGCAGGTAGAAAGCGCGATTTCCGCTCAAGCTGTTATTGACGAAACCGCGCACCGTGTAATAGCTGCCGATCAGCATCTGCTCGGTGCTGTAGAGCCCCTGCAAGGCGTACTGGCCGTTGAACTGGCTCGAAAGACTGGCGTCCAGAGAACCGACTTTGAACGGCAGGAAGAGCCCGGCGCTGGCGCGGTACTTCCCGCCCTGGGCGTGGGGGCTGGCCGTGGCCAGGTCGGCATCGTCGCTCAGCGCGCCCATGATTTCGAGCCCCTGACTGTAACCGACGCCGAAGCTGAGTGCGCCGCCGGCGATGAAGCGGTTCCACAACAGGTCAACGTCGAGGATCGAGAGCTTGCGGCTGCTCACTTCGAGCAACTGGCCTTCGAGGTAATTGTTATTGCTCTTCTGGGTGATTCCGGCCGACGCGGTCAATTTCTGCGCTTGATCGCGGTAGCCGACCCAGTCGACCCGGGCCGACGTCGCGCGCGAGTCGCCGGTCGAACTGAAGACGTTTCCCGACGTCAAGGTCACCGGCGTACGGTAGTCGGAGGCGCTGTACGACAGCGAGAACAACGCGTAGCCGAACGGCACCGAGTAATACGCGCTGTCCATGACCGAACGGCGTTGATCCCGGTCCGCAGGCAGCGACTCGCGGTGCGTATAGCTCAGAAAATCGTTGAGGCGCAGCGGATTGCTGGCGTTGACCGTGGCCCCCAGCTCATTGACGCCGGTCGATTTGTTGCCCAGGTTGTCGGCCGACGCGGAAAAACCGAAGGGAAAAGCCGGTTCGTTGGTGACGCGTACGATACTGTCGCCAGCCTCGTTGCCGGGAAGAATCTCCATCGTCGCGTTGTTCGCCGCGAGGCGATTGACCTGCTCCACACCCTGCTCGATGTCGCGCAGGTTCAAGACGCCGCCGACGACGCCGGGAAAGGCCGTCGTCAGGTTGATGCTCGACTTGCCGCCGTCTTCGAGCAGGATCGATTCGACCTGTCCCTCGACGATCATGATCTCGAGCCGGCCGCCAGAGAGATCCTGCGCGCGCAGGTAGGGCCGCACGGCGATGAAACCGCGGTCGATGTAGGCCTTGACGATGTCGCCGAGCAGGCGCTCGATGTCGGCGGCCTGCAGACAGCGGTCGCGGTAAGGCGCGATGAGCGTCTCGCGCTCGGACTGGCTCAGCTGCGTCACCCCGGTCAGTACGATTTCCTTGATCTCGCGACAGACGCCGGTGGCCGGCAGCGAAGGCTTGGGAACTTCAGGCAGCGCCTGCGGCGCCCTTTCGCGGCGCGTGCGCGCGTCTTCCAGCAACTGTTGCCGCTGGCGCTCCTGCTGCTCCTGCTGGATGCGCTCGATCTGCCTGGCCTGGTCGCCGATTTGCTGCGCCGTTTGCGCCCGGGCCGGCGGGCTCAGACAGCAGGTGACGGCAGACGCCAAGACGAGGAGTAGGCGAAGGGCGTGAATGGTGCGACGGCCCAGCGACGCGGCTGGATAAGGGATCATGGCGGACTCTAGGGGGCAATCGTTCATCGACGGGACGTCAAACCGCCGATTGTAAAAAAACCCACGCCAAATTTCTGCCCGGGATTTCCCGGGCACGGTGTCACCCCCCGGCAGGCACGGACCAGGTCTGTTGCCGCCGCCTAAGCAGGGCTTCGGCTCCCCGAATGACTTTTTTTGTTCGCGGCATGGCGCCGCAGCTCCTTCATGCCGTTCAGGCCGAGCTTTTCGCAGGCTCGCACGCAGTACGATTCGACGGTACGCACACTGACCTCGAGCAGGACGGCGATCTCCTGGGCGCCGCAGCCCTGGCCGAGCAAAGCGATCATCTGCCGCTCGCGCTCGCTCAAGGCGGCCTCTCGTTCGTCTTGCGGATCGAGGACCCGGTGGGCCAGACTTTGTTCGGCGAACGGACTCAGATGACGACGCCCGTCGAGGACCTCGCGAATGGCGTTGAGCAGCGCGCCCGACACCTCGCGCTTGGTCACATAGCCGGCGGCCCCCAACGCCAAGGCGCGGCTGATGGTCGCGGCATCTTCGCGAAAGGAGTAGACCAGGACCGGGATGGCGGCGCGGCGCAATTCGTCGATCAGGTCGAGCCCATTTTCCTGGCCCAGCGACAAGTCGAGCAAGGCCAGGTCGATGTCGCCGCCCACCAGGAAACCGAGCATTTCGTCGCGACTGCCGACCTCGCCGCTGACCTGGTGACAGTCCTGCGCCAACAGCAGCGCCAGCCCCTGACGCACCGCGGGATGGTCGTCGATGAGCAGGATGCGTGCGCCGCCTTCGCTCGTCGCCACCGTCATTCGGCCGCCCCATTGCGCGCGCAGCGGCCACACGGAATCGTGCACACGACTTCGGTACCCACCTCCCCGGCGGCACCGACCGCCAAGCAGCCGCCGATCATCCGCGCACGATGCGCCATGATGCGCATGCCCAGGCCACCGGGGGAACCGCCCGGCGCGACGCCGCCGATGCCGATGCCATTGTCGCTGACGCAAAGCTTGAGTCCGCCGGCGGGAAGAGCACATTCCAGCGACACTTCGATCAGGCTCGCCTTGGCGTGTCGCACCGCGTTATTGATCGCCTCCTGCGCGATCCGGTAGAGGTGGATCGCATCGTCCAGGGGGAAAATCTCGCAACTGCGGAAATTGCGCAGACGGATGCTGACGCCGGCCGATAGTGCCAGGCGATTGCAGAACTCTTCGAGAAACGAAATCCCCATTCCTGCCTGCTCAAGGTCCAGTGGCCAAAGCCCGCGCACCAGGTCGTAAGCATGATTCACCGAGTGATCGAGCAGCAGCGAGAGTTGGGCGAGTTCGGCGTCACCTTGCCCGCCGGCCTCGTATTTGCGCTCGAGAACCGTGCAGCGCAGCCGCGCGGCAATCAGCTCCTGACAGAGCCCGTCGTGCAAATCCAGACCAAGACAACGGCGCTCGTTCTCGCTGGCATTGACGATCTCTCGTTCAAGCCTGGCGCGCTCAATCTCTTGCTCTTCGAGTGTCCGATTTCTTTCCTCGAGATCGGACGAGAGCGCTTCAACGGCGGAAAAGGCGCGCGAAAAACTCAGCGCGAGGGCAAACCCCTGCGCCAGGATGAAACAGAACATCCCGGCGGGTAACAGATAGACCGTGCGAATCAGTTGCAGGTCGTTGAGCATGTCGTTGACGGCGAGTAGGCCAAGGATCGCGAAACCGACGAGGAGGTAAGCAGCGCCTTCGCGGCGCAGTCGTCGCGCGCGAAACAGGCGCAGCAGGCAATAGACGATCAGCGCCACCGACAGCAGATAGGCGTAAGGAATCGAAGACTGCACGGCGATCATCGGCGCGGCCGACGCCAGCAGGACGAAGACGCTGAAGACCACCCAGACCGCCCGCAGCAGTTTCCGTGAAAATTCGCGCGGAAACATCGAGCTGAAAAAGAGATAACCGATCGGCAGCGAAAGGAAGAAGCAGAGCGCATTGAAACGCTCCATGAGATCAATCGACGCCCCGGGGAAAAACAACAGCAGCACCCATTCGCTGGCATTCGAAGCGACATAGTTGCCCATCCAGAGCAGGCAGTAGAGCCCGAAATAGAGCGGCACCAGGTTGGCGCGATGGAAACGCCAGTAGAACAGGTGGTAACAGCCCATCACCAGCAGACCGCCGACGAAGAACAGGGCCAGCGCCCAGCGCTGGGTCTGTCCGCTCCAGATCGCCAGGTCGGTGCCGAGCAGAATCGGCGCGATCACCCCGCCGTCGCGATAGTGGTAATTGGAAACTTGCAGCACCAGATCAAGCGTCGCGTCGTCGTCGCGCAACACGACCATGTCGAGCGACGGCTCAGGTCGTTCGATTCCCGCACGTTCGCCGACGACGCCCCGGGTCGATACGACTTCGCCGTTGACCCATAAGCGGTACGCCGAGCGCACGTCGAATACGCGTAGCGCAAGACGGCCCAGGTGGCGTGGAGGAACGACGCGTAAACGGAAGGTGGCCACACCACTGCCGGCGAGACTGCGTCCGTCTTTCTCGACGCCAGACCATGAACCGGGCAGCGACATATAGCCGACCGGGGTCAGGCGCCCAGGAGTTGCCAGTGCTTGCGGCGAAAGCAACTGGCCCGGATAGAATTCCCAGTCGCCGTCGAGACTCAGCGGTCCGCTTTCGGCGACGATCTGCGCGCTCAGATCGAGAACGCCGTTAACCGACAACGGCCATGCCCGGGCACCATCAATGAGGCAAAAGAACAGCAGCAGAGCGCCGAGCAAGGCGATCCGGCACGGCCGCTTTGCCGGTCGAACTTGAGGCCAAAAGGCGACGACAGGGATCACACCGAACGGCCAACGCCGCCACCACAAACGGCATTGACACCTCATCGACTCGCCCCGAAACCGCATACTCAGTCTTTCAGGCCAGACTCCGGCTTGGCGACAAAGCGCGCCATCAGCATCCCCAGTTCGTAGAGCAGACAGAGCGGAATCGCCAGCATCAGCTGGGAAATGACGTCAGGCGGCGTGAAGATGGCGCCGATCACGAAGGCGCCGACGATCACGTAAGGACGCCATTCCTTGAGCGTCTTAAGCTCGACGACATGCATCTGGACCAGTACGATGACGACGATCGGCACCTCGAAGGTGACGCCAAAAGCCATGAAGGTGGTCATCACGAAAGACAGGTATTTCTCGATGTCGGTCATCCAGGCGACGCCTTCGGGCGCGACCTTGGCCATGAAGCCGAAGACCGTCGGAAAAACGAGAAAATAGGCAAACGACATGCCGATGAAGAACAGCACGACGCTCGCCGCGACCAGCGGCAGCGCCAGTTTCTTCTCGTGGGCATAGAGGCCCGGCGCGACGAAGGCCCAGACCTGGTAAAGAACGTAGGGCAGCGCGATCAGGAAGGCGACCATCAGCGCGACTTTCATCGGCACCAGGAAAACGCCGACGACGTCGGTGGCAATCATCTGACCGCCCGCCGGCAAGGACGCCAGCAGCGGCTGCGCGAGCAGCGCGTACAGTTCCTTGGCCCACGGAAAGAGGCAGACAAAGACGATGCCGACGGACACCAGCGCGCGAATCAGGCGATCGCGCAACTCGAAAAGGTGCGAGAGAAACGAGTCTTCCAGTTCGCTCATTCGTCGCTCATTTCTTGGCGCCGGATGTGCCGGATACGCCGACGCAGCCGGCTGGCGGCGAGCCGGTCGGCAGCAGCGGCAACGGCGACGACCGCCTCGCCCGTCGCCGTTGCCGGCATTGACTCAAGCGCCGTGACGGCTTCCGGCGGCGGTTCGGTCGCGGCGGGAACGTCCGCCGCGTGCGACGCATAGACGGAATTGACGGCGGCTTCGACCGACTGCACGGGCTGATCGAGCGACTGCGCCGTCTGATCAACGACTTGTTCGACAGATTGCGCCGTCTGGTCGACGATCTGTTCGACCGATTGCATTTCGTTGCTGATGCTGCGCTCGAAACTGCGCGCCGAATCCTGCATCTCGGCCTGCAGCTTCTTGAGCTCGTCAAGCTGCATCTCGCGGCTGATGTCGGCTTTGACGTCATTGACGTAACGCTGCAAACGCCCGAGCAGCAGGCCTGCCGTACGCGCGACCTTGGGCAGACGCTCGGGGCCGATCACCACCAACGCGACGACGGCGATGACGAGCAATTCGGAGAAGCCGACGTCGAACATGTCAGGCCCGCGCCTTCAACGGCAAGCCGAGGCCGTGCGCAGACCAACTCACGAGCGGGTCTTTTCCTTGACTTCGCCCTCGATCGTCTGGCCGCCGGCGACTTGCTGCGGCGGCGCCGAATCGACCGGCTTGTTGTCCGCCGAAGCGTCCTTCATTCCTTCCTTGAAGCCCTTGACCGCACCGCCCAGGTCCTCGCCGATGTTGCGCAGCTTCTTGGTGCCGAAGACCAGCATGACGATCACCAGAACGATCAGCCAGTGCCAAATGCTGAGACTACCCATGATTCTCTCCTTAAACTCGCTTGAGCATCGGCCCGACCGGGTCCGGCCCGCCGACGATGTGCGCGTGCAGGTGCTGTACTTCCTGCCCGCCGACGCGCCCATTGTTAATGATGACACGGAAGCCGTCCGGGCTGCCGTTTTCGTTCGCCAGTTTATTGGCCACCGCGAGCATTCGGCCGAGCACCGGCGCGTCATCGTCGGTGACCGTCGCCAGCGACGTGATGTGACGCTTCGGGATCACCAGGATATGCACCGGCCGCGCCGGGTTGATGTCGTGAAAAGCGAAAATCTCGTCGTCTTCAAAGACTTTGCGCGAAGGAATCTCGCCGCGAGCGATCTTGCAGAACAGGCAGTTGTCCATCTTACTTGGTCCGCGCGTTCTTTTCGTCGATTCCCGAAACGCCCTCGCGGCGCCGCATTTCCTGCGAGACGTCCTCGATGCTCAAACCGTAGAAGGCGAGCAGCACCAGCACGTGAAAAATCAGGTCGGTCGATTCCCAGACGATATTGAGGCGCTTGCCATCCTTGGCGGCCATGATCAGCTCGGCCGACTCCTCGCCGATCTTCTTGAGAATCGAATCGGGGCCGTTGGCGAACAGCTTGGCCGTATAGGACGTTTCCGGATCGGCGTGACGACGGCTCGCCAGTGTCTCGGAAAGACGATGCAGGATATCGTGAGTACTCATTTTTCGTGAACTTCCTTAGAAACTTAACAATCTCTGTGTCAGCATTGAAACCGATGAACTGTTCCGTGGACTATCATCGCCAAAAGCAAAGTAATCCACCCGCGGCCATTCTACATCAGCGCTCGCTCGATTCCATCGCCAAGGGAATAGCGCAGGGCGTGTTTTGATCGCGGCCATCGACTGACATCGCGCGACAAGCATTCATTGCGCAACGATTTTTGTTGACCTTTATCAAAAATAGGCAAAAAATCCCCTACGATTCATAGGTACAAAATATTTCAAGCTCGCAAAAACAAACAAAAATGAACAAAAACGCACCGATGCCACGTCGCGAAAAGCGATATTTCAAGGAAATCGGATGGCTGCTACTCATCAAGATCTGCCTGATTATCGCCCTGCGCGTCGTCTTTTTCAGCCCGTCTGAAGTCAAGGCGGGCGGTACTGCGCTAACCGCCGAGCACCTGCTCGGCGCGGCGCGGGCACCCGAAGCACCGACACCATCCTCTGAACAACGGAGCTCTTATGATCAGTGAATCCCTGGTGGATTTATCACGCCTGCAATTTGCCGTCACCGCCTTGTATCATTTTCTGTTTGTCCCGCTGACTCTGGGTCTGGCCTGGATCCTGGTGATCATGGAAGCGGTCTACCTGATGACCGGCAAGGAAATTTACCGCGACATGGTGAAATTCTGGGGCAAGCTTTTCGGAATCAACTTCGCCCTTGGCGTCACCACCGGGCTGACGCTTGAATTCCAGTTCGGCACCAACTGGGCCTACTACTCGCACTATGTCGGCGATATTTTTGGCGCCCCACTGGCGATCGAAGGTCTGCTCGCGTTCTTTCTCGAATCGACCTTTATCGGGCTGTTTTTCTTTGGCTGGCAACGACTGTCCAAAGTCGGCCACTTCACCGCGACCTTCCTGATGGCGTTCGGCTCGAATCTTTCGGCGCTGCTGATTCTGATCGCCAACGGCTGGATGCAGGACCCGGTCGGTGCCGCCTTCAATTACCAGACGATGCGCATGGAGATGTTCGATTTCTGGGCGGTGCTGTTCAACCCGACGGCGCAAGCCAAATTCGTTCATACGCTGTCGGCCGGCTACGTCACCGGCGCGGTCTTCGTGCTCGGCATCTCGGCGTGGTATCTGCTCAAGGGCCGCGACCGGGCCTTCGCCCTGCGCTCGTTCCGCATCGCCGCGGCTTTCGGCTTCGCCTCGGCGCTGTCGGTGATCGTTCTCGGCGACGAGTCGGGATACACCGTCACCGAATCGCAACAGTCCAAGGTCGCCGCGATGGAAGCGATGTGGGAAACCGAGCCGGCGCCCGCCGCACTGACGCTGTTCGCGATCCCCGACCAACAGACACACAGCAATCATTACGAACTCAAGATCCCCTACGTCATGGGAATCCTCGGAACGCGTTCGCTCTCCAAGGAAATTCCGGGAATCAATCAGATCATTGCCGTCAACCGCACGCGCATCGAGCGCGGTCAAAAGGCCGTGATTGCGCTTGAAACCTTGCGCCGCGACCAGAGCAACGAAGCCGTCAAAGCGCTGTTCGAGCAGAACAAGGCCGATCTCGGCTTTGGCCTGCTGCTCAAGAAATACGTCACCGACGTGCGCGACGCGACGCCGGCGATGATCGATCAGGCGGCGGCCGACACCATTCCGAAGGTCGCGCCGATGTTCTGGAGTTTCCGTCTGATGGTCGCGCTGGGCGGCGGCTTCCTGCTGTTATTCTGCTGGGCGTTCTGGGCCAGCGCGCGCAATCAGGTTGAGAACAATCGCTGGCTGCTCAAAACCGCGGTACTGTTCATTCCGGCGCCCTGGATCGCCTGTGAACTGGGCTGGATGGTCGCCGAATACGGCCGCCAGCCGTGGACCATCTTCGGCGTCTTGCCGACGCATCTGTCGACCTCAACCCTGTCGGTCAACAGCATTCTGTTTTCGCTCGCGGGATTCATCGCCTTTTACACCGCGCTGTTCGTCGCCGAAATGTACCTGATGTTCAAATACGCCCGCCTTGGCCCGAGTTCGCTGGGCACCGGCAAGTACCACAGCGAACACCAAGGAGCCTGAAAATGGACTACGCAACCCTGAAATTCATCTGGTGGCTGCTGGTCGGCGCGCTATTGATCGGCTTTGCCATCATGGATGGCCACGACATGGGTGTCGGCACCCTGCTGCCTTTTGTCGGCAAGAACGACGCCGAGCGCCGGGTAATGATCAATAGCATCGCGCCGCACTGGGAAGGCAACCAGGTCTGGTTCGTCACCGCCGGCGGCGCGATTTTCGCGGCCTGGCCGTTTGTCTATGCGACCGCATTTTCGGGCTTTTATTTCGCCATGCTGGCGGTACTGTGGGCGCTGTTTTTTCGTCCGGTCGGCTTTGACTACCGCAGCAAGGTCGCCGATCCGCGCTGGCGCAGCTTTTGGGACTGGGGCCTGTTTGTCGGCGGAAGCGTGCCACCGATCATCTTTGGCGTCGCTTTCGGCAACCTCTTCCTGGGTGTTCCCTTCCATTTCGACGACAGTCTTCGCGTCACCTATACCGGCGGATTTTTCGACCTGCTGACGCCGTTCCCGCTGCTCTGCGGCATCGTCAGCCTGTCGATGCTGGTGAGCCAGGGCGCGCACTACCTGATGCTGCGCACCGACGGCGCGATCGCCCAACGTTCGCGGCAGGCGGCCATTGTCTTCAACCTGATCCTCGCCGCCACCTTCGCGCTGGCCGGGCTGTGGCTGGCACTAGCAATCCCCGGTTACGTCATCACCGGCGGCGGCCTGCCCGGAGCGCCTTCCGACCCGCTCGCCAAACAGGTGGTTCAGCAGGCCGGCGCTTGGCTGGCCAACTATCAACGCTACCCGGCGACGCTCTGCCTGCCGGCGCTGGCTTTCGCCGGCATGGCGGCGGGCTTGATCGCTGCACTGAAAGACAAGGGCGGAATCGCTTTCATCGCCAGCAGCCTGGCCTGCACCGGAGTGATCGGCACCGCCGGGGCGTCGCTGTTTCCGTTCATCATGCCTTCGTCAAGCCACCCGCAAAGCAGCCTGACCGCCTGGGACGCGACTTCCAGCCAGTTCAGCCTGAGCGTGATGCTCGGCGTCGTCGTGCTGTTTCTGCCGCTGGTGGTGATCTACACGAGTTGGGCCTATCGCGTGATGCGCGGCAAGCTCACCGTCAGTTTCATCGAACAAAACAGCAAGTCGGTCTATTGATCACCGAACACGAAATCACCGGAGAAAAGACATGTGGTACTTCACTTGGATACTGGGCCTGAGCGCCGCGCTGCTGCTCGCGGTACTCAATGCAATGTGGTACGAGGCGCAGGCGACTGACGACGAATAGAACAAAGGCCTCTGCAATGCAGAGGCCTTTTATTCGACGCAAAGTGCGACCAGGCTCAGTGGCCGTAAATCGCCTTAGGGTCTTTCAAGACCGGATCGGCGGGAACCCAGCGCTCGCCGCGCAGCTCCAGGAAAAAGCAGCTCTCGCGGCCCGTATGGCAGGCAATCCCGCCGACCTGATCGATCGCCAGCAACAACACGTCGCCGTCGCAGTCGGCGCGAATCGAAATCACCTTTTGGAAATGGCCAGACTCCTCGCCTTTGCGCCATAGCCGCCCTCGTGAACGCGACCAATAGACCGCGTTACCGCTAGCCACCGTCTGCTGCAGCGACTCGCGGTTCATCCAGGCGAACATCACGACGCGGCCGCTCGCCGCGTCCTGCGCGATCGCCGGTATCATCCCGTTCTCGTCCCACTTGAGCGCGTCGAGCCAGAAACGGCTCGCGTCGAGATCGCTCGCGGCACTCACAGCCGCACCTCGATGCCGCGCTCGCGCATGTATTCCTTGGCCTGCCGCACCGTGTACTCGCCGAAATGGAAGATGCTCGCCGCCAGCACGGCGTCGGCGCCGCCTTCGGTGACGCCATCGGCCAGATGCTGCAGGTTGCCGACGCCGCCGCTGGCGATCACTGGAATGTCGACGGCATCCGAGACGGCGCGCGTGAGCGGCAGGTCGAAGCCGTTCTTGGTGCCGTCCCTATCCATGCTGGTGAGCAGGATTTCACCTGCGCCGAGTTCCTGAACGCGTCGCGCCCAGGCTATCGCGTCGATTCCGGTGCGCTTGCGCCCACCGTGGGTAAACACTTCCCAGCGCCCCGGCGCCACCTGCTTGGCGTCAATGGCGACGACAATGCACTGGTTGCCGACCTTGGCTGACGCTTCGGCGACCAGGTCGGGATTATCGACCGCAGCGGTGTTCATGCTCACCTTGTCGGCGCCGGCGTTGAGCAGACGACGCACATCGGCGACCGCGCGAACGCCGCCGCCGACGGTCAGCGGGATGAAGACCTGCGCCGCGCAGGCCTCGACGATGTTCAGGATGATGTCGCGCTGATCGGACGACGCCGTGATGTCGAGAAAAGTCACCTCGTCGGCGCCCTGCGCGTCGTAGCGACGCGCGATCTCGACCGGATCGCCGGCGTCGCGCAAATCGACGAAGTTGGTACCCTTGACGACCCGGCCAGCGGTCACGTCAAGACAGGGGATGATTCGTTTTGCCAGAGCCAAAAGTGGATTCCGGTGAAATTTTCGTTGGGAGGATGCGGCGAACTAGCGCTGCGTCGCGCGGTCGGCTTCGGCCTGCGCAGCGGAAAAATCGAGCGAACCGTCGTAAATCGCGCGGCCGGCAATGGTCGCCGAGATCCCTTCATGCTCGACCGCACACAGCGCGCGGATGTCGTCAAGACTCGACAAGCCGCCGCTGGCGATCACCGGGATGCGCAGCGCCTGAGCCAGCTTGACGGTAGCGTCGATGTTGATTCCGGTAAGCATGCCGTCGCGGCCGATGTCCGTGTAGATGATTCCTTCGACGCCGTACCCCTCGCATTTTTTGGCCAGATCGATGACGTCGTGGCCGGTCAGCTTCGACCAACCGTCGACGGCGACCTTGCCGTCCTTGGCGTCGAGGCCGACGATGATCTGCCCAGGAAAAGCGCTGCAGGCGTCGTGCAGGAAACCGGGATTCTTGACCGCGGCCGTGCCGATGATCACGTAGCTCACGCCGTTGTCGAGAATGCGCTCGATGGTGTCGAGGTCGCGGATTCCGCCGCCGAGCTGGATCGGGATCTCGTCGCCGAGCGCGTCGACGATCTCCTTGATGGCGCGCTCGTTCTTCTGCTTGCCGGCAAAAGCGCCGTTGAGATCGACGATGTGCAGCCGGCGCGCCCCCTGCGCCAGCCAGTGCGCCGCCTGCTCGCCGGGCGAGCTGGAAAAAATGGTCGCTTCGTCCATGAGGCCTTGCTTGAGACGGACGCACTGCCCGTCCTTCAGGTCAATCGCGGGAATGATCAGCATTTTTATGGAGAGGTCGTGGAAAAAGTTAAGGGGAAAACCGTTGGCAAAAGCCCCGCCGGGTCAGGGCTTCCAGTCGATGAAGTTGGACAACAAGGCGAGCCCCGTCTGGGCGCTCTTTTCCGGATGACATTGAATGGCGAAGATATTATCCCGCGCCACGGCGCTGGTAAAGGGGATGCCGTAGTCGGTGGTTCCGGCAATGCACTGACGATCGAGCGGATCGACGCAGTAGCTATGCACGAAGTAAAAGCGCGACCGGTCGGCGATTCCCTTCCACAACGGATGAGACCGGGTCTGCCCGACTTCGTTCCAGCCCATGTGCGGCACCTTGAGGCGCTCGCCCGCGGGCCCATGCATTTTGTCCGCAGGAAAACGACGGACGCGACCGGCGAAAACGCCAAGGCCGGGGACATCGCCCTCTTCGCTGTGCTCGAAGAGCATTTGCAGGCCAATGCAGATGCCGAGGAAAGGTTTGTTTTTCGCCGCATCAAGCACCGCCTGCCGCAGGCCGCGCGCGTCAAGCTCACGCATGCAGTCGGGCATCGCGCCCTGGCCCGGAAAAACGACGCGCTCGGCCGCCGCGACCAGCGCCGGGTCGGCGGTGACGACCACCTCGCGGCCGCCGGCAACATGAGCCAGCGCCTGCCAGACCGAGCGCAGATTGCCCATACCGTAGTCGATCACGGCGATTGTCGCCGCACCCATCACAACGATCCCTTGGTCGACGGAATGCTTCCCGCCGCGCGCGGGTCGGCTTCGACCGCCAGGCGCAAAGCGCGGCCGAAAGCCTTGAAGACCGTCTCGGCCTGATGGTGCGCGTTGTCGCCACGCAGATTGTCGATATGCAGCGTCATCAAGGCGTGATTCACCAGGCCCTGAAAGAATTCGCGGCACAGATCGACGTCGAAAGCGCCGATCATCGCGCGAGAAAAATCGACGTTGAACGACAAGCCTGGACGCCCCGAAAGGTCGATCACGACGCGCGACAGCGCTTCGTCGAGCGGCACGTAAGCGTGGCCATAACGGCGCAATCCCGCCTTGTCGCCGACCGCGCGGGCCAGCGCCTGACCGAGCGTGATGCCGATATCCTCGACGGTGTGGTGCGCGTCGATGTGCAAGTCGCCGTTCGCCTCGACGTCGAGGTCGATCATCCCGTGGCGCGCCACCTGATCGAGCATGTGGTCGAGAAAAGGCACGCCGGTCGCACATCGGCACTGCCCGCTGCCGTCGAGATTCAAACGCACCGTGATCTGCGTTTCGAGGGTATTTCTGCTAATTTCAGCTTGCCGCATGAAGGCACCATCGCAAAGTGGCAAAAAACTCCGGATACTAACCGCCGCAGCGCTCGGCGGCGGTCAGGGACTGCTGCGCATGATACCATCTAAGGCTCCTGCTGCCTTCGACCTTGCGAGCCGTTCATGAGCCAATTCTGGAGCCCCCTCGTTCACCGCCTGACGCCCTACGTTCCGGGCGAGCAGCCCAAGATTTCCGGGCTGGTCAAGCTCAACACCAACGAAAACCCCTACCCGCCGTCGCCGCACGCCGTCGCCGCGATGGCGCAGGAACTCGGCGCTGACGGCGCGAACCTGCGCCTCTACCCCGACCCCGGCGCCGACCGGCTCAAGGAAGCGGTCGCCGCGCACTTCGCCGAATTTGCCATCACGCCGGCGCAGGTCTTCGTCGGCAACGGTTCCGACGAGGTGCTGGCGCACGCTTTCCTGGCGCTACTCAAACACGACGCTGCGATCCTGATTCCCGACATCAGCTACAGCTTCTATCCAGTCTACTGCGGACTTTACGAGGTCGACTACACCGCCATTCCACTCGGCAAGCGCCTTGAGATCCGCATCGACGACTATGAACGGGAAAACGGCGGCATCGTCGTCGCCAACCCCAACGCGCCGACCGGCGACCTGCTGCCGCTCGCCGAAATCGAACGGCTGACCGCTGCGCACCCGCACTCGGTTGTTGTGATTGACGAGGCCTACATCGACTTTGCCGGCGACGAGGTCCCCACCGCCATCGCGCTGGTCAATCGCTACCCGAACCTGCTGGTGATCCGCACGCTGTCCAAGTCACACTCGCTGGCCGGACTGCGCGTCGGCTACGCGGTCGGCGACAGCGCGCTGATCGAGGCTCTCAACCTTGTCAAGGACAGCTTCAACTCGTACCCGCTCGACCGCCTGGCGATCGCCGGCGCGAGCGCCGCGATCGATGACCGCGAGCACCTGGAGACGACACGGCGCGCGGTGATGAAAACCCGCACCAAGCTCGTCGCCGACCTCGAAGGCCTGGGCTTCGACGTACAGCCGTCGGCGGCCAACTTCATTTTCCCGCGTCACCCACAGCACGACGCCGCGCAACTCGCGGCAAAACTGCGCGAACGCAAGATCATCGTTCGCCACTTCAAGGCCGCGCGCGTCTGCCAGCACCTGCGCATCAGCATCGGCACCGACGACCAGTGCCAGGCGCTGGTCGCGGCGCTGCGCGAGATCATCGGCTAAGCGCAGGGACCGCCCCGGAAAAAGCAGCGGACCACAACGAACACAACGAATAGTGCATAAAAGCGATAGACTCAATCGGGCTCTTTAATTCACCCAGCGGGTGGAACCATAAATTCTCTGAAATTAACGCCCTTCGTTGTGCCCGTTGTGTCGTTGTGGTTTGAATCGCGTTTTTTAGTTTTACTCCTCAAGCAGGCTGCGCAGCATCCAGGCGGTCTTCTCGTGGATTTCGAGGCGCTGCGTCAGCAGGTCGGCGGTCGGCTGATCGTTCGCCGCCTCGACCACCGGGAACAGCTTGCGCGCGGTGCGCGCCGTCGCTTCCTGCGCGGCGACGAGGTGACGGATCATGTCGTTGGTCTTAGGCACGCCGTCGACCTCCTTGATCGAAGCGAGCTTGACGAATTCCTTGTAGGTTCCGGGCGCCGGATGACCGAGCGCACGAATTCGCTCGGCGACGATGTCGAGCGCGTTCCATTGTTCCGTGTATTGACCCATGAACATCAGGTGCAGGCTGTTGAACTGCGGCCCGGTGACGTTCCAGTGGAAGTTGTGCGTCATCAGGTAGAGCGTGTAGCTGTCGGCAAGCAACGCCGACAGGCCGCGAACGATCTTCTCGCGGTCGTCGTCGCTGATGCCGATGTTGATCGAAGGGGTTTTGGTTTTCTTGGCACTCATGGTCGTTCTCCTTGGTTGAAAAAAATCAGCCCAATGCGGTGTCGAGCACCATCATCAGGGCGAAACCGAGCATCAGACCCAATGTTGCCGGCGTCTGATGACCGTTGCGGTGGGTTTCCGGAATCACTTCGTGCGAGACGACGAAGATCATCGCCCCGGCGGCGAGCCCGAGGCCGGCTGGATAGGCCAGCGCCAGCCCGCTCGACAGGCCGACGCCGAGCAGCGCGCCAAGCGGTTCGAGCAGGCCGGTTAATATCGCCACCAGCACCGCGAAGGGTGGCGCGAAACCGGCCGAGCGCAAGGCCAGCGCAACCGCCAGCCCTTCCGGGATGTCCTGCAGCGCGATCGCGGTCGTCAGCGGCAGGCCGACGCTCATGTCACTCTGCGAAAAACTGACGCCGATCGCCATTCCCTCGGGCAGGTTGTGCACGGCGATGGCAAAGACGAACAGCCAGATGCGGCTGCAACGATCGGCTCCCGGCCCGCAGGGGCCGGTCGTTTCGTGGGCGTGCGGGATGAAGGCGTCGAGCCCGAGCATCAACAGCACACCGAGCGCCATACCGACCACCACCACGCCGGCGCCGAGTGGTTTGCTGCCGAGCAGCGCAGCGCCGGATTCGAGCCCCGGCAAGAGCAGCGAGAAGGCGCTGGCGGCCAGCATCATCCCCGCCGCCATTCCCAGCAGGCTGTCCTCGAGGCGCTGCGGCAAGCCGCGCAACGCCAGCGCCGGAAGCGCGCCGAGCGCGGTCGTCGCGAAGCCCGCGAGACCGCCTAGCGCAGCCAGGCGTAAGCCGGGCGCGGCGGTGCCGCTGGCGACCTGGAACAGACTCTGCATCAGCAGCACCAGCACGCCGAGCAACGCGACCGCCAAGCCCAGCGCCGCCAGCTTGTGCGTGCGTGCATGCTCAAGCCAGAGCGCCGCCCAGCCGGGCTTTTCGGCAACCAGTTCGACCGCCATCGCCGACCTCCTCAGCCCAATTCGTTTGGCGGGATGCCCAGCGCTTTGGCGACGCCCTGGCCGTAGGCCGGGTCGGCCTTGAGGCAGTTAGCGATGTGGCGCAGCTGGATCGCCTTGGCGGCGCCACCGAGCGAACGCGCGGTATTGTCGAACAGCAGCTGCTGCTGCGTCGGACTCATCAGGCGGAACAGCGCGCGCGGCTGGGCGTAGTAATCGTCGTCGTCCTCGCGATAGTTCCAGTGGTCGGCCGCGCCGTCGATGGCCAACGGCGGCTCGCGAAAATCGGGCTGTTCCTGCCACCCCCCATGGCTATTGGGCTCGTAGCCGAGCGTGCTGCCGTAATTGCCGTCGACGCGCATGGCGCCGTCGCGGTGATAGCTATGCACCGGACAGCGCGGCGCATTGACCGGGATGTGGCCATGGTTGACCCCGAGCCGATAGCGCTGCGCGTCGCCGTACGAGAAGAGACGCCCCTGCAGCATCTTGTCGGGCGAAAAACTGATCCCGGGAACGACGTTGGCCGGATTGAACGCCGCCTGCTCGACTTCGGCGAAGTAGTTTTCCGGATTACGGTTGAACTCGATGACGCCGACGTCGATCAGCGGGTAATCCTTATGCGGCCAGACCTTGGTCAGGTCAAACGGGTGATAAGGCACCTTCTCGGCGTCATTTTCCGGCATAACCTGGACGGCCAGCGTCCATTTCGGGAAGTCGCCGCGCTCGATGGCGTCGTAGAGGTCGCGCTGATGGCTTTCGCGGTCCTTGCCGGCCAGCGCTTCGGCTTCGGCGTCGGAGAGGTTCTTGATCCCCTGCTGGCTGCGCCAGTGGAACTTGACCCAGAAGCGCTCGTTCTGCGCGTTGATCAGGCTGAAGGTGTGCGAGCCAAAGCCGTGCATGTGGCGATAGCTCGCCGGAATGCCGCGCTCGCTCATGACGATCGTCACCTGGTGCAGCGCTTCGGGCAGCGAAGTCCAGAAGTCCCAGTTGTTGTCGGCGCTGCGCAGATTGGTTCGCGGATCGCGCTTGACCGCGTGGTTGAGGTCGGGAAACTTGAGCGGGTCGCGCAGGAAGAAGACCGGCGTGTTGTTGCCGACCAGGTCCCAGTTGCCCTCCTCCGTATAGAACTTCAAGGCAAAGCCGCGGATGTCGCGCTCGGCATCGGCGGCGCCACGTTCGCCGGCGACCGTCGACATGCGGCTGAAGAGCTCGGTCTGCTTGCCGATCTGCGAAAAAATCTTGGCCTTGGTGTAGCGCGTGATGTCGTTCGTCACGGTGAATGTGCCGTAGGCGGCCGACCCCTTGGCGTGCATGCGCCGCTCGGGGATCACTTCGCGGTCGAAGTGGGCGAGTTTTTCGAGAAACCAGACGTCCTGCAGCAACTGCGGGCCGCGCGGCCCAGCGGTCATCACGTTCTGATTATCGACGACCGGACAACCGGCGGCGGTGGTGAGTTTCTTGCTCATGGCCATTCTCCTTGGAGGGTTGAAAGACAGGTCAAATCGACAGCCAGCGAATTCCCTCGACCACCAACACGCCGGCGCCGACGGCGTTGATGCCGAGCCCGGCGATTCGGCGAATTCTCGCGCCAAACATGACAAAGGGAACCTTTCCCATAGTCGATCTATTTTCCGGCGTATTCAAGTCGTTCATGGCATTCGCCTCGCGTCAGTGGACCAGGTCGTCACTTTAGCCAAAGCTGAATTAGTTTAAAAACGAATAATATTTTCACTTATAATCGTTTTTATCAATAACAACCTAGCGCCAACATGACCGCCTTGCCATCGCTCAAACAACTGCAGTACTTGGTCGCGCTCGCGCAGCAACTCAATTTCACGCGCGCGGCGCAGTCGTGTTTTGTCACGCAATCGACGCTGAGCGCCGGCCTCAAGGAGCTCGAGAGCGTGCTCGGCGCGCAGCTCGTCGAGCGCGACCGGCAATCGGTGTTGATGACGCCAACCGGGCGCGGCGTCGCCGACCGCGCACGGGCGATCATCGCGGCAACCCAGGACTTGGTCGAACGCGCCGCGCAAACGCAGCAAGCGATGAGCGGGCCGTTGCGCCTGGGCGTCATTCCGACCATTGCACCGTTTCTTTTGCCGCATTCGCTGATGCTGCTGCGCCAACGCTACGCGGACTTGCGGCTGGCGCTGCGCGAGGATCTGACCGCCAATCTGCTGTCGCGCATCGACGACGGACAACTCGATTTCGCGCTGATCGCGCTGCCCTACGCTACGGGGAATTTCCTCGTCGAGACGCTCTTCGACGACGCACTGTGGATCGTCGGCCGCCACGATGACGCGCTGCTGCAGGCCGAAACGGTCAAGGCGACGACGGCGCTCGCCGATCGCCTGTTGTTGCTCGAAGAAGGGCATTGCCTGCGCGAGCACGCGCTCTACGCCTGCAGCGGCCCCGTCCGCCCGTCGGTCGTCGAGGCGACCAGCCTGCTGACGCTAGTGCAGATGGTCGAATCCGGACTCGGCGTTGCACTGATTCCGGCAATGGCCGTCAGCGGCGGGCTGACGCAAAGCAAGACGCTTGTTGCACGGCCGCTGTCGCCGCCCGCTCCCAAGCGAACGATCGCGCTGGTGGCGCGGCGATCGACGTCGCGACTGCCCGACCTCAAGGCCTTGGCCGAGGTGATTCGGCAGACGGCATCTGACGGTAAGGTTTTTAAAGCAATTGAACCCTAAAACCGCAGTTCGAACCACAACGACATGCCCCGCAGGAAATACCCTTGGGGTACGACGGGCACAACGAGGAGCCTTAGTTTTTTGTGAATCACCTTATGGGCGATACGAAAACACATGGCAAGTAACGTTTTTGCGTCGTGATCGTTGTGTTCGTCGTGGTTAACTGTTTTTCCCAGGTTGAAAGCTGCTTGACTCGCAGGGCGCTTACTTGCCCGATGCTGATTCGAGCTTCTTCTCGATCTGCGCGATCGGAACCGCGCCGGGGACGCGCTCGCCGTCGGCGAAGAACAGCGTCGGGGTACCGGTGATCGCCAGCTTGTGGCCGAGCTCGACTGTTTTGCGCACCGCGCTGGTATCGCAATCCCCCTTACCCGAGAGCTTGCCGTCCATCATCCAGTCGTTCCAGGCGCGTGCCTTGTCGGACGAGCACCAGATCTGGTTCGATTTCTCAAGCGAGTCAGGCGACAGGATCGGATAGAGGAAGGTATAGATCGTGACGTTGTCGAGCTTGGTGATGTCCTTTGCCAGCTTTTTACAGTAGCCGCAGTTCGGATCCTCGAAGGTCGCCAGAACGCGCCGTCCGTCGCCGCGCACCTGCTTGACCGCCAGTTCGAGCGGCAGGTCGGAAAATTTGATCGCGGTGAGCTTCTGCATGCGTTCGGCGGTGACGTTTTTCATCGTCTTGCCGTCGATCAGCGTGCCGGCGATGATCGCCGTCAGTTTTTCATCCGTATAGAGGATCTGCCCGTCCGCATAGACTTCATAGAGTCCGAGATACGGGCTCTTGAGCACGCTGCTGACCTTGGTCCCCAGCTTGGCTTCGACGGCCTTCTTGACACTTGCCTCGTCGGCCAGAACGGTCAGGCTGAACGTGGCCGCCAGCGCCAGCGGCAACAGTCTCTTGAGCATTGAATTTCTCCGCGAAAACAGGGATTAAAAGGCGCCGATGGCGTAACGCACGAGCAGGTTCTTGGCCACCGGAAGCGCATTGGTCAGGTTCATTCCGATGTTGCGCAAGGTCTTAAGACCCGGCAGTTTCTCACGAAACAGCCGGCGCAGTGTATCGGTTGTGTACTGCATCAGCAGCGTCTCTTCGCGCCGCGCGCGCTGGTATCTGAGGAGCAGGCGCTGGCTGCCGAGATCCTGCCATTCGGGGGTCGCCGCGAGCAGCTCGGCGAGCACCCGGGCGTCCTGGTAGCCGAGGTTGATGCCGTGCCCGGACAGTGGGTGAATGCCGTGCGCAGCGTCGCCAATCAGCGCCAGTCGTGGCGCGACGGTCGCCGGGACGCGCAGCAGGCGCAACGGGAAGGCGCAGGCCGCAGTGATCTGCGTGAGCTCACCGAGTTCGTCGCCACCGGCCGCGGCGACACGCGCCGCCAGCGTCTCGGCGGGCAACGCCAGCAGTTCGGCAGCGAGCGCTTCGGGCGCCGACCAGACGATCGAAATGCGCTTGCCGGGCAGCGGCAGCCAGGCGAGCACGCCGTCGTCGCGAAACCACTGGCGCGCGATACCGCGGTGCGACAATTCGCACGCGAAGTTGGCGACCAGGCCCATTTCTCCGTAAGGGGTATCGATCGCTGACAGTCCAGCCGCCTCGCGCACCCACGAATCGCGGCCGTCGGCGCCGACCAGCAGGCGGCTGTTCAGCGTCTGGCCGTCGGCCAGCGTCAGCGTCGCGGCGGCGGCGGAAAACTCAAGCGCACTGGGCCGCGCCGGACAACACAGCGTGAGGTTGCCCTGACGCTTGACGCTCTCCCAAAGCTCGCAGGCCATCAACGACGACTCGACGATCCAGCCCAGTTCAGCGATCCCTGCCTGATAAGCAGAAAAGTCGAGGCGCGCGCCGCCGTCACCGTTGATTTTCATCGCCTCGATCGGAGTCAGCCGCGCGCTGTCCAGATGCTTCCAGGCGCCGATGGTGCGCAGGAAATCGGCACTCGCCGGGCTGATCGCATAGACGCGCGAATCCCATCCCTCGGCAGGTAAAGGCGCACGGCTTTCGACCAAGGCGATCTTGAGGCGCGTATCGCGCAAGGCGCAGGCGAGCGAAAGACCGGCCAGCCCGCCGCCGACGATGACGACATCAAACCACATCAAGACACTCCGACCAGCAGCGCGACCGGCAAGGGCCAGTCCGGGTCAGCGTACAACAACTCGGGCGCCGTCGCCGTTGCCTTCGACATAGACCTTCTGGCCCTTGCGCAGGTTCGGGTTGACCGGCTGCGTCACCGAAATCAGCACGCCGTTGTTGGCGCGAACGATGATTTGTTGGCCCTGGACCGGCTTGTCGTATTTCTTTTGCACCTCGTTGCCGGCATAGGCGCCGCCGACGGTACCGAGCACCATCGCGACATCGCGCCCGGTACCGCCGCCGATCAGACTGCCGAGACCGAGTCCGGCAATGCCGCCGACCACGGCGCCAACGCCCGCCTGATGGGCGCTTTCGATCTGCACCGGGGTGATCTGTTCGATGACGCCCGAGCGGACCTCGAGTTCGCCCTGCGGCGACCCCGGCACCGCGCAGGCAGTGAGGATCAGGCCCATGACAAGCGCCGAGAAGTACGATGTGATTTTCTGAAACATAAGTCCTCCAATAAGCTGATGATCGTTGGCTTGGCCGCGCACGACGGCACAAGCAAGGCAGCCGCAGCGCGACTGGTCGCTCCCGCCTGATGAAACGCTGCCGCCCTGTCGCGCGGGGCCGGCGACTTGCGATATTATGCCATGTCACGGCGCGATTGCCGGACGGCGAACTGAACGCGAGGAAACAGCCATGATCGATGCGATTTTCAGAAATCTGGCGCGACGAAAACGCTGCTCGTCGTTGAGCCGCCTGCTCGCCCTCTGGCTGATGCTCTTGAGCGCCGGCGCCTTGGCCCAGGCGCCGGCCGCCAGCGGCGCTGCGCCGCTCAGCAACGCACAACTCGACACGCTGGTCGGGCCGATCGCGCTCTATCCCGACGATCTGATCGGCATCATCCTGCCCGCGTCGACCTACCCGCTGGAGATCGTCCAGGCCGACCGCTTTCTCGACAAGCGCAAGGCCAACAAGGACCTGCCGGTCAACGACGCCTGGCACGACTCGATCAAATCGCTGCTCAACTATCCCGAAGTGGTCAAGAAAATGAGTAACGATCTCGACTGGACCAGCGATCTGGGCGAGGCCGTGGTGTCCAGCCAGGGCGCCGTGCTTGAGGCGGTCCAGCGCTTCCGCCGTCAGACGCAGTCGGTCGGCAACCTCAAGTCCGACGACAAGCAGGTGGTCGTCGTCGAAAAGGAAGTGATCAAGATCGTCCCAGCCGACCCGCAAGTAATCTACGTTCCACAGTACAACCCGACGACGGTCGTCGCCTACGGCGGTTATGCGGGCTATTCCTACCTGCCGGCGCCGTATCCGGTCTATTACTACCCCTATCCGCCGGGCGCCGCGCTGGCCACCGGACTGATCTGGGGCGCGGCGATCGGCGCGGCGTGGAGCGGCAACCACTACGAAGCGCATTACGGCAACGGCGGCAACAACAACATCAACGTCAACCGCAACACCAACATCAGCACGGGCAATATCAATACCGGCAACGTCAATCGAAGCAATCGGTCGACGACGCAGGGAACGGCCTGGCAGCCCGACAAGAAGCCCGGCCAGGTGAGCGGCGCCGCCGGCCGACAGAACCCGCGCGTCGGCGACACGCCGGGCAGAACCGGTGACGGCGCGCGGCAGCAGCCCCCCGCCTCGCGGCCGAGCGCTGGCAGCAGCGACCGACAAGCCGGAGCGGCCGACCGCTCAGCGGGAACGGCTAATCGACCGGCTGCGACCGACCGCTCGGCGCCGAACCGCAGCGGCGGCGATGCGTTTGGCGGCTATGGCTCGGGGCGCGACGCGCGCGCTGACAGTTCGCGCGGCGCGGCAAGCCGTGAATCGATGTCGTCTTCAGGACGCGGGCAATCGTTCCAGGGCGGCGGTGGTCGCTCGGCGGGCGGCGGTCGTGCGGGTGGCGGCGGTCGCGGCGGTCGGCGCTAAGGAAACATGATGATTAAATTCGAAACGTCCAAAATAGGCCTCCTTGCGGTCCAGTTCGCACAGCGGCAGCGGCGCGGACTCTGCCGACTCACTCTGGCCTTGCTGCTGGTCGTTGCGTTGCCCGGCACGGCCGCCGAACAGCGGCGCTTCGCCAGCCCCGACGAGGCGGTCAACGCGCTGATCGACGCCTGCAAAGCCGACGACGACGCGGCGCTGATCGCGCTTTTCGGCGAACGCCACCAACGCCTAGTGGTCTCGCCCGATCGAGCCTACAACACCCAGACCCGCGCGCAGTTGCTGGCGGCGTTGCAGGGCTTGCGGGTACTCGAGGACGCTGGCGCCGACCGCCGCCTGCTGCTGATCGGTGCCGACGCCTGGCCGCTGCCGATTCCGCTGCTGCGCGAAGCGGGCGGCTGGCGCTTCGCCAGCGAACTGGGCGAAGACGAAATCATCAATCGCCGAATCGGCGCCAACGAGCGCGAAGCCATCGCGGTGCTGCGCGCCTACCTCGACGCCCAGCGGCAGTACGCCGCGGCCGATCGCAACGGCGACGGCGTACTCGAGTACGCGCGCCGCCTGGGCAGCACGCCCGGCCACCACGACGGCCTCTATTGGCCGGCGCAAGCGGGCGAGGAAGCCAGCCCCCTCGGGCCGCTGATCGGCGCCAGTTCGGCTTACCTCAAAGAGCACCAGCGCGGTGACGCCTTCCGCGGCTATCACTTCCGCATCCTGACGCGGCAGGGCAAGAGCGCGCCCGGCAGCGCTTTCAGCTATCTGATCAACGGCCGAATGCTGGCCGGCTTCGCGCTGCTCGCCTACCCGGCAGAATACGGCGAGAGCGGCGTCATGACCTTGATCGTCAGCAACAACGGAACGATCTATCAAAAGGATCTGGGTCCGGCAACGGCGCGCGTCGCGGCGAAGATCTCGGAATTCGACCCCGATGCGTCGTGGAAACGGGTCGAAACGCGGGTCGATGATCGCTAGCTTTTGCGCAGCAATTTGACTTACTTCCCGGCCGTCCAGTGCGCGCTCTGCGACTCGCCGATCGACGCGCTGGTCGCGCTGTGCGTGCCGCGCGACGAAGCGATGGAGCTGGTCGCCGCGTCGTGGGCAGCCGATCACTCAGCGTGCGTTCTGGCGACGCTCGACGGCGGCCGCACCGTCGCCGCGCTGCGCACCGAGCAAGGGCGCTGGGCGGCGTGCAACGCTTTTCACGAGCCGACCTACACCACGCGCAGCGACGCCGAACGAGCGCTGCAGAAACTGCTCAAACGCGGCCGCCGTGGCCATGTCGGAATCATTTCGACTGACATCGGCATAGGGGCGGCCAGAGTATCTGACCGTTCCCCTGCCACACCACCCGGCATGCGGGTCCGCACCGGGCGGTTCGAGTAGTTGAGGTTACGAGAGC
>Ga0316604_10000262_pt1 | contig 74775 bp, 70 predicted proteins | sample OWC_soil_day20_C_FD_207650 | JGI IMG/M metagenome (GOLD analysis project Ga0316604, IMG submission 207650) | Wetland soil microbial communities from Old Woman Creek delta, Ohio, United States - OWC_soil_day20_CT | ecosystem: Environmental > Terrestrial > Soil > Wetlands | place: USA: Ohio... | reverse complement strand
CGAGATTCGCGGGTTCGGCAGTTTTTCTCTCAACTACCGCCCGCCGCGCGTCGGCCGTAACCCCAAGTCCGGGGATAAGGTGAGTGTCCCGGAAAAATGGGTGCCGCATTTCAAGGCCGGCAAGGAGCTGCGTGAGCGTGTCGATAGCGCGCTCAACGCGGTCTGATTGACAGGACTTGGAATGTAATACACCGTGGGCGGCAACGAGAGTTGCCGCCCTTTTCATTGCTGGAGGTTGACCGATGCGTGTCCTGCTGTGGGGCTGTCGAATTTTCATTTTCCTGTTCCTGCTCGCTTTCGCGCTCAAGAACTCGGATCCGGTGAGCGTTCGCTTCTTCTTCGACACCGCCTGGCAGGCGCCGCTGGTCATCATCGTTCTCGCCTTTTTTGCGGGTGGCGCGGCGCTCGGCGCGTTGTCGCTGCTCGGCACGGTTTTCGGCCTGCGCCGCGAGGTCTCGCGCCTGAAGCGCGATGCGAAGCAACTGGAAAAACAAAATTGAAACCGCTCTCAACACGGAGAACACAGAGCCACAGAGAACACGGAGAAAGACATCAAGAATGGGCCGCGAACAGCCTTTAGCTTTTTTTGGCCCCGATGAACGAGAGTGTTTTCTCTGTGCCCTCCGTGTCTCCGTGTTCTCCGTGTTCTCCGTGTCGAAAGAGCTTCTCGTTGAGTCTCGTATGCCTAACAACTAACGGTCGTCGATCCAATGATTGAATTCGAGTACTGGCAGCTCCTTTTTTTTCCGCTCTTCTTCGTGCTCGGTTGGGCCGCGGCGCGAGTCGATATCCGCCATCTGGTCAAAGAGTCGCGGTCTTTGCCGAGGTCGTATTTTCAGGGGCTCAATTTCCTGCTCAACGAGCAGCCTGACCGCGCCATCGAGTCCTTCGTCGATGCCGTCAAGGTCGACCCGCAGACGATCGAACTGCATTTCGCTCTGGGCAGCTTGTTCCGCCGTCGCGGCGAAACCGAGCGCGCGATCCGCATGCACCAGAATCTCGTCGAGCGCGACGACCTCACGCAGGAGATCAAGCTGCAGGCTCTGTCCGAGCTCGGCCAGGACTATCTCAAGGCGGGCCTGCTCGATCGCGCCGAGGAGGTTTTCGACCGCTTGCTCGACTCGCCGCGAGTAAATGACGCCAAGCGCAATCTGCTCGAAATCTATCAGCTCGAAAAGGACTGGGAGAAGGCGATCGCGATCGCCGCCGAACTGCCCGAGATCGCCTCGCAAAAGGAGATCGCCGAGTATTACTGCGAACTGGCCGCCGCCGAAATGATCCGCTCGCGCCCCGAAGTGGCGTCGGGCCATCTCAAGACGGCGCTCGAGAAGAACCGCAAATGCGTTCGCGCGAGCTTGCTGCAAGGTGACATCGAAGCGCAGCAGGAGCGCAGCGAAGCGGCGATCGCCTGCTGGCAGCGCATCGAACAACAGGATCCGGCGTACCTGGCGCTGGTCGCCCAGCGTCTGCTCGACGCCTTCCGTCACCTCGAGCGGCGCAACGAAGGACTGCAACTGCTGCGCGGCTATCTTGAGCACTACCCATCGCTCGATCTGCTCGACGTCGTCTTTCAGCTGGTGCTCGAAAGCGAAGGCGCCGAAGCCGCGTATTGCCTGGTTCGCGACGAACTCAAGCGCAATCCGACGCTGCTCGGTTTCGACAAGCTGATCGACGCCAGGTTGCTGGTCGCCACTCCCGAAGCACGGCCTGATCTCGACCTCGCCAAGAGCATCGTGCACGGCTACACGCGCCGCCTGGCGCGTTATCGGTGCGATAATTGCGGCTTCAAGGCGCGCCAGTTCTACTGGCGCTGTCCGGCGTGCGGCGGCTGGGAGAGCTATTCGCCGAAACGCACCGAAGAATTCGATTTGACGCCTTAGCGGCGCAAGGACTTTTGCATGAATCTGGGGGATCTTTCGGCCGTTCGCCTGCTCATTGTCGGCGACGTGATGCTCGACCGTTACTGGTTTGGCGACGTCTCGCGCATCTCGCCCGAAGCGCCGGTACCGATCGTCAAGGTCGAGCGCAGCGAGGAGCGTCCGGGCGGCGCCGCCAACGTCGCGCGCAATGCCGCAGCGCTTGGCGCCAAGGTGTCGCTGCTGGCGCTGGTCGGTAACGACGAGGCCGGCGTGACGCTCAAGCGTCTGATGGGCGAATGTGGCATCGACGCCAGCCTGCACATCGACGATGCAGTCGATACCACCGTCAAGCTGCGCGTGATCGGCCGGCAGCAACAGTTGCTGCGCATCGATTTCGAGACGAGCCCGTCGCACGAGGCGCTACGCGCCAAGCTCTCCGAGTTCGCGCAGCGTCTGCCCGATTGCGATGCAGTGGTTTTTTCCGATTACGGCAAGGGCGGCTTGGCGCACATCAGCGAGATGATCGCCTTGGCGCACGCTGCCGGCAAGATCGTGCTGGTCGATCCCAAGGGCGACGATTACGCGAGTTACGCCGGGGCGACGATCATCACGCCCAACCGATCGGAGATGCGCGAAGTCGTCGGCCGCTGGAAGGACGACGAAGAACTTGAACGCAAGGCCAACGCGCTGCGCGCCGAACTCGATCTGCAGGCGCTGCTGGTGACGCGCAGCGAGGAGGGGATGACGCTGTTTCACGCGGGCGGAACGGTGCACGAGAAGGCCGTCGCGCGCGAGGTGTTCGACGTCTCCGGTGCCGGCGATACGGTGATCGCGACGCTGGCGGTGATGCTCGCCAACGGTGCCGATTGGGAACAGGCGATTCACGTCGCCAACGTCGCTGCCGGCGTCGTCGTCGGCAAGCTCGGTACCGCGGTCGTCACACGCGCCGAGCTCGACGCCGCACTCAACTGAGGAAAATTTATGTACACAATAGTTACTGGCGCTGCCGGGTTTAGCTTCGGCGTAACGCGCTGTAGCGCATTAGCCTGCACTGAAACCTGCCGGGAGATTTGATATGTATACCATCGTCACTGGAGCGGCAGGTTTTATAGGTTCCAACCTGGTCAAAGCGCTCAACGATCGCGGCGTCACCAAGATCATCGCCGTCGATAACCTGAGGCGCGCCGACAAGTTCAAGAACCTGGTCGATTGCGAGATCGCCGATTACCTCGACAAAGAAGTATTCATCGAGCGCCTGACGGCCGGCGACTTCGACGGCCAGGTCCAGGCGATCTTCCACGAGGGCGCCTGTTCGGACACCATGGAGTCCGACGGCCACTACATGATGGAGAACAACTTCCGCTATTCGCTGGCGATGCTCGACTGGTGCCTGGCGCAGAAGGTCCAGTTTCTTTACGCGTCGAGCGCGGCGACCTACGGCGGTTCCAGCGAATTCCGCGAGGAGCGTGCTTTCGAAGCGCCGCTTAACGTCTACGGCTATTCGAAGTTCCTTTTTGACCAGATCGTCCGCCAGCGTTTGCCCAAAGCACAATCGCAGATCGTCGGCTTCCGCTACTTCAACGTCTACGGTCCGCGCGAGTCGCACAAGGGGCGCATGGCGTCGGTTGCTTTTCACCACTACAACCAGTTTCTTGCCGAGCGCAAGGTCAAGCTGTTCGAAGGCTGCGACGGTTACGGCCACGGTGAGCAGAAGCGCGATTTCGTCTATGTCGGCGATGTCGCCAAGGTCAATCTCTTCTTCCTCGATCACCCGCAGACCTCGGGGATCTTCAACCTCGGCACCGGCCGCGCGCAGAGCTTCAACGAGCTGGCGGTGGCCAACGTCAATAGCTGCCGCGCGCTCGCCGGCGAACCGGCGCAATCGCTCGACGAGCTGCTCAAACAGGGCTTCATCGAGTACATCCCGTTTCCCGACGCGCTGCGCGGCAAGTACCAGAGCTTCACCCAGGCCGACCTCTCCAGGCTGCGCGCGGCAGGGTATACGGATTCCTTCGCCAGCGTCGAAGAGGGCGTTGCGCACTACGTCAAATGGTTGAACGCTCATGTATAAGACACTCGAAGACTACGTCGGCGACACCCCACTGGTTCGCCTCAAACGCCTGCCCGGCGCCGACTGCGAGGCGCGCGGCAACGTTATCCTGGCCAAACTTGAAGGTAACAATCCGGCCGGATCGGTCAAGGACCGGCCGGCGCTGTCGATGATCCGCAACGCCGCGGCGCGCGGGCAGATCAAGCCCGGCGACACGCTGATCGAGGCGACCTCGGGCAATACCGGGATCGCGCTGGCGATGGCGGCGGCGATCGGCGGTTATCGAATGATCCTGGTGATGCCCGAGAACCAGAGCGTCGAGCGCCGCCAGACGATGCGCGCCTACGGCGCCGAACTGGTGCTGACGCCGCGCGACGGCGGCATGGAGCTTGCGCGCGACGTCGCCGAGAAAATGCAGGGCGAGGGGCGCGGCATCATCCTCGACCAGTTCGCCAACGCGGACAACCCGCTGGCGCACTACGAAGGTACCGGCCCCGAGATCTGGCAGCAGACGCAGGGCCGTGTCACGCACTTCGTCAGCAGCATGGGGACGACCGGGACGATCATGGGCGTTTCGCGTTACCTCAAGGAGCAGAACCCGGCGGTCTGCGTCGTCGGCTGCGAGCCCTTGCCGGGGTCGCAGATCCCGGGGATCCGCAAGTGGCCCGAGGAATACCTGCCGAAGATCTTCGACCGCTCGCGACTCGATCGCGTCGAGTCGGTGGCGCAGGGCGACGCCGAGGAAATGACGCGGCGGCTCGCTGCCGAAGAGGGAATCTTCGCCGGCATCTCGTCGGGCGGCGCGCTGGCGGTGGCCTTGCGGTTGGCGCGCGAAGTCGAGAACGCGACGATCGTTACCATCGTTTGCGACCGCGGCGACCGCTATCTATCGACCGGGGTTTTTCCGGGCTGAGACCGGCAGGCGGACGCGCTCGGCGGCGTCCGCTACCGGTTCTGGCGGTTCTTGGGAGAGGAACGTTTCGGCGCAGCCGGTCAAGACGGGTTCTGTCCTGACGTCGTTTCTTCTAGAAGTAGTCGTTCTCGCGCTGATGGCGTACCGCCAGCACCGTCACCGTCTCGGCGTCATCAATTTCAAACAGTGCGACGTAGCCGGCCGCGCCAAACTGAATCACCAACTCACGCAGAAACGGCGAGTTGCTTGCGGCCTTGCGGCAGGTAAAGGGACTGCGCTCGAGCGCGATCATGCCAGCGCGAATCGCCTCCAGCGCCTGTTCGGCCAGCGCCCAATCCGTGGCATCACGCTCAAGAATGAAGGTATACAGTCTGACCAGATCGGCCTCTGCCTCGCGGGTAAAGCGAACCCGGTAGGTCATTCCGGGGAGGGGCCGGCCTTGGCCTTGTCCAGCATCTCCTGGAGCCGGTTGAGGACGGCGCCGCCTTCGACATAAGCTCCGGTCTGCCTGGCGTGATCGCGAGACTTCAAGCCGCGTGCGATAAACTCGTGCTCCGCCTGGCGATAGGCGACACTCTGGCGTATGGCTTGCTCGACAAAACCCGACAGGCTTTCACCTTCGTTCAGGACGCTTTCTGCTGAACGACGCAGTTCCGGATCGACTCGCAAGGAAGGAAAGGTGGCTGTTTTCATAGGGGTTCCCGATGCGTTGCGTTTGCGATGCAGTATGTCCAAGTTCGGCTTGCTGCGCAAGCGCAATGGCGCCGATTCCACAGCGCAGCGACCTGCAGAGTTTTATGAGCGCAGCGAGAAATCTGCTACGCCGGGTTCCGCCCTGACGGCGGGTGGCTTTTTCTTGCGTCGCCAAGAAAAAGTCACCAAAAAGAAGGCGACCCCCGGCTCCGCGGTCGGCTACGCCGACTTCCCTGCGCTACTCGTCCAGCCGGGCGGCTGCGCAACTCGCCCCTGCGGGGCTCAAACAGTGCTCGCCGACTTCCCCCGGCTGGCCTACGTTGCTCGGCGCTCCACAGGGGGAACAGCGTTTGTGCTCAACCTCCTGAGCAAGAAACTACGATCGGCCTCGAATGCCATCGCGCTGACGGTTTGAGCTTCGGCGGGAGTGCATGCGTGAGGGTATGATGACGGCTTCTGGAGGTCGGCAGTCGGCCATGAAGAGATGTAAGCAACCCCAAAATAGAGGATCGCGAATGGCTGGTAATTCATCCAGAACCCGTCGCTCGGCCATATGATCCGTCGGCGCACGGCAGCCCGACCAGACAGTTATGCCAGGGGCGCAATCGATTACCTGAAACGCAAATTTTCGCGTCCGAGTTGCTTGATCGTCGAGCACCCCATCAGCCTCATTCCGCGCTCGAGTTCGGTGCGCAGTAGGCCGAGCGACTGCTCGACGCCAGCCTGACCGGCGGCGGCCAAAGGATAGAGGTAGTAGCGACCAATACCGACTGCCTTGGCGCCTAGCGAAAGCGCCTTGAGCACGTGCGTTCCACGCTGGATGCCGCCGTCCATAAGGACGTCGATGCGATCACCGACCGCGTCGACAACTTCCGCGAGCTGGTCGAATGGCGCTCGCGAGCCGTCGAGTTGTCGCCCGCCATGGTTCGAGAGAACGATACCGGTACAACCGATCGCCACTGCGCTTCGCGCGTCGGCGACCGACATGATCCCCTTGAGGCAGAACTGACCGTCCCAGATTTTGACCATTTCGGCGACGTCGTCCCAATTCATTGAGGGGTCGAGCATTTCCGTGAAATATCGGCCGATCGACATCGTCCCGCCGCCCATATCGACATGTTCGTCGAGCTGCGGCAGTCTGAATTTCGCGTGGCAGAGGTAATTGATGGCCCAGCGCGGTTTGAGAGCAAATTGAAGGGCGCCGTTCGGAGTCAGCCTGAACGGAATCGAAAAACCAGTGCGCAGGTCACGTTCGCGATTGCCGCCGGTAATGCTGTCCACGGTCAGCATCAGCACATTGACTCCGGCCGTTTTTGCGCGCGCCAGCATCGCGCGATTGAGGCCGCGATCCTTGTGGAAATAGAATTGATAAGCCTGCGGGCCGGCGTGTCGCCTGCGCAAGTCCTCGATGCTTACGGTGCCAAGTGACGACACGCCGAACATCGTGCCGTACTTGGCCGCGGCAGCGGCCACCGCAAATTCACCCTCGTGGTGAAACAGCCTCTGCAATGCCGTTGGCGAACAATAGATCGGCAACGCCAGTTTCTGTCCCATCATGCTGACCGAAAGATCTACTGACTCGACTCCGCGCAAGACGTTGGGCACCAGGTCGCAGCGTTCGAAAGACTGAGTGTTCTGGCGATGCGTTGCTTCGTCATCGGCCGCACCGTCAATGTAATTGAAAATGGGGTCCGGCAGGCGGCGCTTCGCCAGCAGCCGGAAATCATGGAAATTATGACAATGACTCAAGCGCATAATGTCCTCGCTTATCTGCCGCTGCGGGGTATCGACAACGACATTGCCAGACCGCGGAGTTCTCCCTGCAAGCGGCGCGATGCCCGGCCTTGGAAACGAGTATTGCCGAGCCTGACGGCCGCCGTCAACCCCCAGGATCGCCTTTTCCGTTAATGACATACAACTTACCTTCAAAGACAGGGAATCTCTGCCGGGCTGGGATTTCCGAATTTCTATTTCACGCAACCACGGCGTATAACATCCGACGGCATAACGGCTTGGAGATCGGCAAGCAGGATCTTCTGGGCGAGGATGCGCACCTGAGACGTATTACGATGGATAAGACCGAAAAATTGGAACAGACTTAAGAACTCAGGGGAAAGTAACCCTACCTCGCCGGATGCTGCTTCTTTGGGGTCATCAATTAGGTGTTCTGAATGGTTTAACGAATCCCTTTCGCTGAAGGCTATGTCGAACTTCTGTTCGATAGCCTGTTGTCCTGTGCGGCAGCTATTTGTTCGCTAATCGGCCTGACTTCTTCCAAAGGTTATCAGGCCGCAACGGGTCGTGAGCACGCTGTCGCTCTTCCGGTCGATCGCCATCAATGCTAGAGTCATCGACTTTGGCTGTAGTCGGCCACTACCGGACCGTGGTGTTTGCTCGGCGACCTCTTTCTATTCTTCTTCTTTGTCGAGTATTCCTTGGTTTGTTGATATTCCATTCGGCTTGCTGCACGATGAGCATATGAATAGACTTTTTCTACTGCTTCGTTAGCCGGTGCAAGGAGGTTAGGGCTTTGGATCTGATCGACGAGTTCATTGGGCGCTACCGGAAGGAATTTGACTTCTACGAGCAGTCGTGTCGAATGGTTGCCCAAATTCTGGAAGCCAACCTTCGGTCAGCCGGTGTGCGAGCGATCGTGACCGCCCGTGCCAAAAATCCGACACGTCTCGAAGAGAAGGTGCGACAGCGTGGCGCCAAGGCCAACTACCAGAGCGTCGATGACATTTACAAGGACATTGTAGACCTCGCAGGGGTTCGAGTTGCCTTGTACTTTCCTGGGGAGCGGGATGAAGTTGGAAAGATCGTCAGATCCTTGTTCCTATTGGTTGACGACCCTAAGGAGTTCCCAACCACAGCGCAGCCAACGTATAAGAAGCGATTCTCCGGATACTGGGCGACCCACTACCGCGTCCGTATACCCGACGCCAACTTGAACGAATCGCAGAAGCGGTATTCAGAGGCGAAGGTGGAAGTGCAGGTTGCCTCGGTCCTCATGCATGCGTGGTCTGAGGTGGAGCACGATCTCGTCTATAAGCCCTTGCAGGGGGCGTTGGCTGAGGAAGAGTACGCAATTCTAGATGAACTGAATGGACTTGTACTCTCCGGAGAGATCGCACTCGAAAGGCTGCAAAGAGCAGCTGAGCTCAGGGCATCGACACACGGGCGAGAGTACGCGAATCACTACGACTTGGCAGCGTCGCTGTTAGATCTCGCCCGCACAAATTTGAGCGTTGCTGACGTCAATGAAGCTGCCATGGGGCGCGTAGATGTTTTGTACGAACTGCTGAAGGAGGTAAATTTGAACACCCCGGACCAACTCGCAAGGTACGTGCAAGTACTTCACACGGACTTCGAGAAGCGGCCACTCTCTGAGCAGATCATCGATCAGATTCTCGCCGATGATCCTGCACGGTACTCTATCTATGAGCAGATACGCCTATCGGTGGCGCCGGTTGCAGCACTGACCAGCGACATTTCTAGGATCTCGAAACCCCAAGCTGTCGGCGAGTTCATGGGCCTTTGGATTGAGTACGAGAAGCGTGTCCGGATGCGAGCTGCGGAGGCCGGAATCTCAGCTCTAGGAATGCCCACATCTCGCCTTCTATATCACCTAGAGACATCCAAAGAGGTTTTCGCCTCTGCCGATCGGCTGCGCAGGTTCCGCAATCAACTGGTGCATGGCGTCGAGGTTCCTGACAACGAGACGATTCGGGCTGCATCGATCGAACTGCGCATGCTTTTGGACGCTCTTGCTCCGGCCGCGCAGTCACCTACGCCGCGCAAATCACCGCGCAAGGGACTCAAAGGCGCCAAGACGACGAAGTCGTAGAGATTGCATTCCTCTCGGCGATCATCAATACCATGCAACTCCAACGTTCAAACGGCTGCCTCCCAAGTGTCTGAAGGGCAGCTCAGGGTCGTATCCCGCCCGACCTCAACCCCCCGTTTCCCTTGATCGATATTTGTGTTTTTTTTACCTTCCTGTTCTTCGTGCACTTTGTGGTTAGGATTTAATTCCCTATGAAACCCGTCCTCGTATTCGACATTGAAACCATCCCCGACATCGCTGGATTGCGCCGTTTGCACGACCTCGATCCGGCGCTGTCCGACGACGAGGTCGCCGAGCTGGCTTTCCAGCAGCGCCGCGCGCAGAACGGCACCGATTTTTTGCCGCTGCATCTGCAGCGCATCGCGGTGATCTCGTGCGCGCTGCGCGCCGGCAAGGATCTGCGCGTGTGGTCGCTGGCCGAACCCGAGCTGGGCGAAGCGCAGATCATCCAGCGCTTCTTCGACGGCGTCGAGAAGTTCTCGCCGCAGATCGTCTCGTGGAACGGCGGCGGTTTCGACCTGCCGGTGCTGCATTACCGCGGGCTGATTCACGGCGTCGTCGCGCCGCGCTACTGGGATCTGGGCGACGGCGACTACGCCGATTCGCGCGACTTCAAGTGGAACAACTACATCAGCCGCTACCACACGCGCCACCTCGACCTGATGGACCTGCTGGCGATGTACCAGCCGCGCGCCAACGTGCCGCTCGACGCGCTGGCTAAGCTGATCGGCTTCCCGGGAAAACTCGGCATGGACGGCGGCAAGGTCTGGGAAGCCTGGCAGGCGGGGCAGGTCGCCGGGATTCGCGACTACTGCGAAACCGACGTGCTCAACACCTACCTCGTCTCCTTGCGCTTCCGGCTGATGCGCGGCGAACTTTCGCGCGACGACTACGAGGTCGAGATCGATTTTGTTCGCGGCGAGCTCGAGCGGCTCGACAAGCCGCACTGGCGGGAATTTCTGGCGGCCTGGCGCGACTCGTAAGGGGCCTCAAGTTGGCGCGCGATCAGTCGTTGACTGAACTGTCGCCGCCGCTTTCATCGCGCGGCCCGGTAAGCCGATACGGGAGGCTGCCATGCTCAATCTGACACTCCAGCGCAACGACTCGATCGAAAGCGTTCTGCCGACCGTCGAGCGCGCGATGCACAGCGGCGAGCTCTGCCGCCTGCACAACATCAACTACCTTGGTCCTCTTCAACTGGCGGCGCTGATCCTGCTGGCGATGTCGCAGAACCTGATGGATATGGCGACCGGCCAGATCTTCCAGCCGCATCCCGGTTTTCGCTTGGTCGGCATCGACGACCAGGGCGTGACGCGAACGCTGGCGAGATGAGGCCCGGTTTGGTCGGCGCATCGCTGCAAAATAGAGCGAAATTGCCGGCGTAGCGGCGGTCCCCGTTCTGAAGCGGCGAACTATCGTTTATAGTTACGCCCATGACACTCAAGATCGCAATTGCCCAAATCAACGCGACGGTCGGCGACCTCTCGGGTAACGCCGCGCGAATCATCGATTTCGCCGAGCGCGCCAAGGCGCAGGGCGCCGACCTGCTGCTCACGCCCGAGCTGGTGCTGTGCGGCTATCCGCCCGAAGACCTGCTGCTGCGCGAGGACTTTTACGACGCCTGCGAGCGCGAGCTCGATGCGCTGGCCGCTGCCGTGCAGGGGATCGCCGTTCTCGTCGGCCATCCGCTGAGCAAAGGTGGCGACTGCTTCAACGCCGCGACGCTGATTGATGACGGCGTTCGCGTCGCCACCTACCTCAAGCAGCGGCTGCCCAACTACGAGGTGTTCGACGAGGAGCGCTACTTCGAGTCGGGCGACTCGCCTTGCGTGGTCGAACTCAAGGGCGTTCGCTGCGGCATCAACATCTGCGCCGACGTCTGGGAAGCGGGCAGCGCCGATCAGGCGCGCGAAGCGGGCGCCGAGTTGCTGCTGGTGCTCAACGCTTCTCCCTATCACGTCGGCAAGCAGCTGCTGCGCACCGAGGTGTTGCGCGAGCGGGTGGCCGCCACCGGCTTGCCGGTGATCTACGCCAATCTGGTCGGCGGCCAGGACGAGCTCGTCTTCGACGGCGGCTCGTTCGCGCTCGACGCGCACGGTGAAGTGCGCTGCCAGTTGCCCAAGTTCGAGGAAGCGCTGAGCCTGATCGAGTTTTCGGGCGGCCAGTTGCAGCCGGGGCTGATCGTCGCCGAACAGCAAGTCGAAGCCGAGGTCTATCAGGCGCTGGTGCTCGGCGTTCGCGACTACCTCGGCAAGAACGGTTTTCCCGGCGCCATCATCGGTCTTTCGGGCGGTATCGATTCGGCGCTGACGCTGTGCGTTGCCGTCGACGCGCTGGGCGCCGACAAGGTTCGCGCGGTGATGATGCCGTCGCCTTACACCGCCGAAATCAGCCTCGCCGATTCGCGCGAAATGATCCGCCTGCTCGGTGTGCGCTACGACGAGATCGCCATCGAACCGGCGATGAGGACTTTTTCGACGCTGCTTGAGAAGGAATTCGCCGGCTTGCCGGCCGATACTACCGAAGAGAACCTGCAGGCGCGAATCCGCGGAATGATCCTGATGGCGCTTTCCAACAAGAGCGGTTCGCTGGTGCTGACCACCGGCAACAAGTCGGAAATGGCGGTCGGCTATTGCACGCTTTACGGCGACATGGCCGGCGGCTTTGCGGTGATCAAGGACATCGCCAAGACGCTGGTCTATCGCATTTCGCGCTGGCGCAACACGGTTTCCTACACGATTCCCGAGCGCATCATCACGCGCCCGCCGTCGGCCGAGCTCAAGCCGGGACAGGTCGACCAGGACAATCTGCCGCCTTACGAGGTGCTCGACGCGATCGTCGAGGGCTATATGGAAAAGGACTTGAGCCCGCGCGAGATCATCGCTCAGGGCTACGCCGAGGCCGACGTTCGCCGCGTCGTTCGGCTGCTGCGGATCAGCGAGTACAAACGGCGTCAGTCGCCGGTCGGCATTCGCGTCACCCAGCGCGGTTTCGGCAAGGATTGGCGCTATCCGATCACCAACCGCTACCGCGACCCTTACTGAGACTCGATTTCTGTTACGATTTGCCACGAGTTGCCACGATTCCCCGGAGCCATTGCCATGAAGAAAATTGAAGCGATCATCAAGCCGTTCAAACTCGACGAAGTGCGCGAGGCGCTGTCTGAGATCGGCGTTTCCGGCCTGACGGTCACCGAAGTCAAGGGCTTCGGTCGGCAGAAGGGGCACACCGAGCTCTACCGCGGTGCCGAGTACGTTGTCGATTTCCTGCCCAAGGTCAAGATCGAGATCGTCGTTCCCGACGCGTCGGTCGACATCGCCATCGATTCGATCGTCAAAGCCGCGCGCACCGGCAAGATTGGCGACGGCAAGATCTTCGTGATGCCGGTCGACCAGGTCGTCCGCATCCGCACCGGCGAGACCGGCGAAGAAGCGGTCTGAGGCGATTTTCCCGGACAACGGCCCGCCTTCTGGCGGGCCGTTGTCGTTTACGCTGCCCTGAAACGCCGCTATAAGGTCATTTTACGGCATGCCGCGCCGGCGTGCTGGCCTTGAGCAGTATCCACAGTGCGCCTTGGCCGCCGTCGCACGACGGCGCGTGGCAGAAGGCCAGCACGTCGAGGCGTCGCGCCAGCCAGCCCTTGACCAGCTGACGCAGCACGCCTTCGCGGCCGGGCGAACCGTAGCCGCGGCCATGGACGATGCGCACGCAGCGCTTGCCAGCGGCCAGCGCTTCAGCGAGAAAGAGCGCGACCTCGTCGTGCGCTTCGTGCCGGTTGAGTCCGTGCAGGTCGATATGGCGCTGAATCGCCCAGCGCCCGCGGCGCAGATCGCGCAACACGGTGCGCGGCAGTCCGACGCGCAGGAACGAGTCGGCCTCGCCGATGGCGATCAGGTCGTCGATGTCGAGCGGCGAGTCGAGTGATTCGGCGATCGCCGCGGCTTCGTCGAGCTCGCGCTGGCGCGGCCGGGCGCTCGGTTTGGGCGCCTCGAAGCTGATGCGGCCGGCCGGGGGCAGCGGCCGCGCGCCGTCGACTGCCGCCCTGAATGCCGCCAGATCGTCGGGGTCGGGGCGTTGGTTCATGGCCGCGGATTGAGCTTGCCGCCCCTGTACATCAGCCGGCCAGGCTGTCGAGATAGCGCTCGGCGTCGAGCGCGGCCATGCAGCCGGTTCCCGCCGAAGTGCAGGCCTGGCGGTAGATGTGATCCTGCACGTCGCCGGCGGCGAAGACGCCGGGAATCGAGGTGGCCGTGGCGTTGCCCTGGCGGCCGCCACCGGTCACCAGGTAGCCGTTTTCCATTTCCAGCTGGTCGACGAAAAGCTCGGTGTTCGGCTTGTGGCCGATGGCGATGAAGACGCCGTCGAGCGCGACGTCTTCGCTCGCACCGGTCTTGACGTTCTTGACGCGCATGCCGGTGACACCGCTCGCATCGCCCAGAATTTCGTCGAGCGCGCTGTTCCACTTGATCGTGACCTTGCCGGCTTTCTCTTTTTCGAAGAGCTTGTCCTGCAGGATTTTCTCGCTGCGCAGTTTGTCGCGGCGATGCACCAGCGTGACGTGACTCGCGATATTGGCGAGGTAGAGCGCTTCCTCGACCGCCGTATTGCCGCCGCCGATCACCGCCACCGGTTTGTTCTTGTAGAAGAAACCGTCGCAGGTCGCGCAGGCGGATACGCCGCGCCCCGCGAATGCCTCTTCCGACGGCAGGCCCAGATACTGCGCCGAAGCGCCGGTGCAGATGATCAGCGCGTCGCAGGTGTAGGTGCCGGCGTCGCCGATCAGCGTGAACGGTTTGCCCGTCAATTGGGCGGTATGGATGTGGTCGAAGACGATCTCGGTTTCAAAGCGCCTGGCGTGCTCCTCGAAACGCTGCATCAGTTCCGGTCCCTGCACGCCCTGGGCGTCGGCCGGCCAGTTGTCGACGTCGGTGGTGGTCATCAGCTGGCCGCCCTGCGCCATGCCGGTGATCAGCACCGGCTTCAAGTTGGCGCGCGCGGCATAAACCGCCGCGGTATAGCCGGCCGGGCCGGAACCGAGGATCAGCAGCGGGCAATGGCGTGTCGTTTGGGTCATTTTTATTTCCTTCGCAGCGAGATGATGAGGAAATTATAACCGGCAATCTGCTCGTTTCCCCGGCGGCTAAAGCTGCCGCGTGAGCTTGATGCTCTGCGGTTATTGCCGCCGGCCGGCTATAATCACGCTTTGCCCAGCGTTTTCGGAGATTGATGGCTGCACGGATCAAAACCACTGCCCGGACCGGCGATACGAACGACGCGCCCAGCCCGTTGCCTGAGAAAATCGTCCTCGTGCTGCAGGAGTCGCGCTGGCTGGCGCTGGTCGCTCTCGCCGCTTTTCTCGGCCTGGCGCTGTGGGGTTACCAGCGCACCGACCCGGGCTGGTCGCATGCGGTGCAGGGCGCGACGCTGGCCAACCCGGCCGGGCGCGGCGGCGCCTGGCTCGCCGACCTGCTGCTTTACGTCTTCGGCGTGTCGGCGTGGTGGTGGACCGTGCTGCTGATGGCTTTCGTGTGGTGGGGCTATCGTCGGCTCGACGGCGTGCGCGCGGCCGACCGCCGGCCGCTCTATATCGCGCTCGCCGGTTTCCTGTTGCTGATCGCCGCCAGCAGCGCGCTCGAAGCGCTGCGTTTCTATACGCTCAAATCGCCGTTGCCGCTGGCGCCCGGCGGCATGCTGGGAATCGAGATCGGCGCGCTGGCGGTGCGTTATCTGGGCTATACGGGCGCGACGCTGACGCTGATCGCCGCCTGGGCGCTGGGCTGGAGCATTTTTTCGGGAGTCTCGTGGCTGTCCCTGGTCGAGAGTCTCGGCGCCCTGGTCGAAGGCTCGTTTGGCGCCGCGCGCGCGTTGCTCGATCGCTGGCAGGACCGGCGCATCGGACGCGAAGTGGCGCGCGAGCGCGAGGCGGTGGTGATCGTCCAGAAACGCCGCGTCGAAACCCAGGAACCGATTTTCATCGAAAAGCCGGAACCGCCGGCGCCGGTTCCGGCCAAGGTCGAGAAGCGGATCGAGCGCGAACGCCAGGTGCCGCTCTTTCCCGAAGCGGTCGCCGGCGGCATGCTGCCGCCCCTGCATCTGCTCGAGCCGGCGGCGGCGCAGACCGATACGGTGAGCGCCGAGACGCTCGAATACACCTCTCGCCTGATCGAGCGCAAGCTCGCCGACTTCGGCGTCGAGGTGCGCGTGTTGGCGGCGTATCCGGGGCCGGTGATCACGCGCTACGAAATCGAGCCGGCGGTCGGCGTCAAGGGCGCGCAGGTCGTCAACCTGGCCAAGGACATGGCGCGCGCGCTGTCGATGGTTTCGATCCGCGTCGTCGAGACGGTTCCCGGCAAGTCGTGCATGGCGCTCGAACTGCCCAACGCCAAGCGGCAGATCGTCCGTCTGTCGGAGATCATTTCGAGCCGCGCTTACCACGACATGAGTTCGCCGCTGGCGATGACGCTCGGCAAGGACATCGGCGGCCACCCAGTGGTCGTTGATCTGGCCAAGATGCCGCATCTGCTGGTCGCCGGGACGACCGGCTCGGGCAAGTCGGTGGGAATCAACGCGATGATCCTGTCGCTTCTGTACAAGTCAGAGCCCGACAAGGTGCGGCTGATCCTGGTCGACCCCAAGATGCTCGAACTGTCGATCTACGAAGGCATCCCGCACCTGCTGGCGCCGGTCGTCGTCGACATGAAGCACGCCGCCAACGCGCTCAACTGGTGCGTCGGCGAAATGGAAAAACGTTATAAATTGATGTCGGCGATGGGCGTGCGCAATATCGCCGGTCTCAACCACCGCATCAAGGACGCCGAGAAGGCCGGCAACAAGCTCATCAACCCGTTCTCGCTGACGCCCGAGACGCCCGAGCCGCTGGTTGCTATGCCGCACATCGTGGTCGTCATCGACGAGCTCGCCGACCTGATGATGGTCGCCGGCAAGAAGGTTGAACAGCTGATCGCGCGCCTCGCGCAGAAAGCGCGCGCCGCCGGCATCCACCTGATCCTGGCGACGCAGCGGCCGTCGGTCGATGTGATCACCGGGCTGATCAAGGCCAACATCCCGACGCGGATGTCGTTCCAGGTCTCGTCGAAGATCGACTCGCGAACGATCCTCGACCAGATGGGCGCCGAGGCGCTGCTCGGTCAGGGCGACATGCTTTACCTGGCGCCGGGAACCGGTTATCCGACTCGCGTGCACGGCGCTTTTGTCGATGACGACGAGGTGCATCACGTCGTCGATTATCTCAAGAGCGCCGGCGCGCCCGACTACGTCGAGGGCGTGCTCTCCGGCGGCGGGATCGACGACGATGGCGACGCCGAAGGCGGCAGCGACGGCCAACCCGACGCCGAGTCCGACGCGCTCTACGATCAGGCCGTCGAGATCGTGATGAAGAACCGCCGCGCGTCGATCTCGCTCGTTCAGCGGCATCTGCGCATCGGCTACAACCGCTCGGCGCGACTGATCGAGGCGATGGAAAAGGCCGGGCTGGTTTCGGCGATGGACGGACGCGGCGGCCGCGAGGTCATTGCCCGCAAGGAAGAGAGTTAACGCTTGGATCAGCTAAACATGGAATATTCTTCAGTGAACGCCGCTTTTAACCCCCCCAGTCCCCCTTTTCAGGGGGGGGCGGGTGCGCTCTTCTCCTCCCCTGATAAGGGGAGGTCGGGAGGGGTTAAGGGCTGCATAGTGAAGCTCGTTTGTATCGCAGCCTGCCTGCTCGTCGCGCCGCTCGCCCAGGCCGGCGCGATCGACAAGCTGCACCGTTTTCTCGAAACGACCAAGACGCTGCGCGCTGATTTCGCGCAGATCGTCGTCGCCAAAAATGGCAAGAAGCCGCAGCAGTCGGCCGGGCAGATGATGATTTCGCGTCCCGGGAAATTCCGCTGGCAGATCGCCAAGCCCTACGCGCAGCTGCTCGTCGGCGACGGCGAAAAGGTCTGGATCTACGATGAAGACCTGCGCCAGGTGAGCGTCAAGAAATTCGACGCCGCGCTCGGCAGCACGCCGGCCGCGCTGCTGGTCGGCGGCAACTCGCTCGACCAGAACTTCACGCTGCGCGAAGTCGGCGAGCACGACGGGCTCGAGTGGCTCGAAGCGATTCCGAAAGGCACCGACAGCGGCTTCGAGAAACTGCAACTCGGCTTTTCCGGCAATGATCTGAAAGCGATGGAACTCTCCGACAACTTCGGCCAGACCACGTCGCTGCTCTTCGCGCGAATCGAACGCAACGTGCCGATCGCTGCCGCGCAGTTTCACTTTACGCCGCCGGCCGGCGTCGATGTCATCGGTGAGTGACCTTTTTTCATCATCGCACGCGGTGCCGCTCGCCGAAGCGCTACGGCCGGCGACGCTCGACGAGGTGATCGGCCAGCAGCATCTGCTCGGACCGGGCAAGCCGCTGCGCCTGGCGTTTGAGGCACGCAAACTGCATTCGCTGATCCTCTGGGGGCCGCCCGGGGTCGGCAAGACGACGCTGGCGCGGCTGATGGCCGACGCCTTCGACGCCGAATTCATGGCGCTCTCGGCGGTTTTTTCGGGCGTCAAGGACATCCGCGAGGCGGTGGCGCAGGCCGAAGCGACGCGCGCTCAGTATGGCCGGCCGACGATCCTCTTCGTCGACGAAGTACATCGCTTCAACAAGGCGCAGCAGGACGCCTTCCTGCCTTACGTCGAGAGCGGGCTGTTGACGCTGGTCGGCGCGACGACCGAGAACCCGTCGTTCGAGGTGAACTCCGCATTGCTCTCGCGCGCCTCGGTCTATGTGCTCAACCCGCTCGCCGACGACGAAATGGGGCAGCTCTTCGCGCGCGCCTGCGCCAAGGCGCTGCACGACCTGTCGTTTGACGACGACGCGCGCTCGCGGCTGATCGGGCTGGCCGACGGCGACGCGCGGCGGCTCATCAATCTGCTCGAACAGACGCAAACGGCGGCGGCGACCGCCCAGCGCACGAAGATCGACGGTGCCTTCATCGACAGCACGCTGGCGCAGAGCCTGCGCCGCTTCGACAAGGGCGGCGAAGCCTTCTACGACCAGATCTCGGCGCTGCACAAATCGGTGCGCGGCTCCAACCCCGATGCCGCGGTCTACTGGCTGTGCCGCATGCTCGACGGCGGCGCCGACCCGCGCTACATGGCGCGGCGCATCGTGCGCATGGCCTGGGAAGACATTGGGCTCGCCGATCCGCGCGCGATGCAGATCGCCGGTGATGCGGCGGCGACCTACGAGCGCCTGGGCTCGCCCGAAGGCGAGCTGGCGCTCGCCGAAGCGGTGATCTATCTGGCGGCGGCGGCCAAATCGAACGCCGCTTACGTCGCGTACAATGCAGCGCGGGCTTTCATCGCCAAGGACGCTTCGCGGCCGGTGCCGCTGCACCTGCGCAATGCGCCGACGCGGCTGATGAAAGAGCTCGACTACGGCCGCGACTACCGCTACGCGCACGACGAAGCCGAGGGCTACGCCGCTGGCGAGTGTTATTTCCCGGACGGGATGACGCCGCCCAACTGGTACCAGCCGGTCGGCCGCGGCCTGGAACTGAAGATCGGCGAGAAGCTTGCGCATCTGCGCGAGCTCGATCGCGACGCACTCAAATTTGCCAAAAAATCGAAAGACTCGGAGGACTGACCATGCTTGACATCCAACTGCTGCGCACCAACATCGACGCCGTGACCGAAAGGCTGGCGACCCGCGGTTACACGCTCGACAGCGCGACCTTTCTCAAACTCGAAGCCGAACGCAAGACGTTGCAGACGCGAACGCAGGAACTGCAGGCTTCGCGCAACAGCCTGTCGAAGCAGATCGGCATGCTCAAGGGCAAGGGTCAGGATGCTTCCGCGGTGATGGCCGAGGTCGCCGCGCTTAAGGAGGAGCTCGAAGGCAACGAAGCTCGCTTGACTGAATTGCTCAAGGCGTTCGACGATTTCGTCGCGCAGATCCCCAATCTGCCGCAGGACTCCGTTCCGGTCGGCCGCTCGGAAGCCGACAACGTCGAGATGCATCGCTGGGGAAGTCCGCGCGCCTACGATTTCGCGGTCAAGGATCACGTCGATCTCGGCGAAGCGCTCGGTCAGCTCGATTTCGCCACCGCAGCCAAGATTGCCGGCGCCCGCTTTTCCTTGATGAAGGGGCCGCTTGCCCGGCTGCACCGCGCGATCGCGCAGTTCATGCTCGACACGCATACCGATCAGCACGGCTACACCGAAGTCTATGCGCCGTATCTGGTCAATGCGGCGAGCATGCATGGCACCGGCCAGTTGCCGAAATTCGAGGCCGATCTTTTCAAGATCCTGCGCCCCGACGCCGAGCCGCTGTACCTGATTCCGACCGCCGAAGTGCCGGTCACCAACATCGTCCGTGACGAAATCCTGGCCGCCGACGCGCTGCCCTTGAAACTCGTCTGCCACACGCCGTGTTTCCGCTCGGAAGCCGGGTCGTACGGCAAGGACACGCGCGGAATGATCCGCCAGCACCAGTTCGATAAGGTCGAGTTGGTTCAGGTCGTCGCCGCCGAAAAGTCGAACGAAGCGCACGAGGAATTGACGCGGCACGCCGAGATCATCCTCGAGAAGCTCGAACTGCCGTACCGGCGCGTCGCGCTGTGCACCGGCGACATGGGCTTCTCGTCGGCCAAAACCTACGACCTCGAAGTCTGGCTGCCGGCGCAGAACACCTACCGCGAAATCTCGTCGTGTTCCAACTTCGAGTCGTTCCAGGCGCGGCGCATGCAGGCGCGCGTTCGCAACGACAAGAACAAGACCGAGCTGGTGCATACGCTCAACGGCTCGGGGCTGGCCGTCGGCCGCACGCTGGTGGCGATCATGGAGAACTACCAGAACGAAGACGGCAGCATCTCCGTGCCGACGGTGTTGCGCCCCTATCTGGGCGGGCGCGAGAAGATCAGCGCGTAAGCAGACCTCACTGCGGCCGGTTCTGCTCTGATCTATTTTTTGGGCGAATGCCGAACGACGTGAACCTTCTTGGTCGGCGGCTTTTTCATCGCCCGGGTTTTGTGCGTTCTGCTTGACGGCGGGTCGTTGTCGGCGGACGGCAGCAGGGGGTAGGGGCTTAGCTCGGGCGATGTCTGGATGCCTGCGAGCGGCAGGTAAGGGCGTTCGTGGCGCTTGAGGATGTCGTTATAGACGCGGATGTTCTCGACCATGATCACCGCCTCGCCGCCGCGCCCCTTGCCGGATTTGAGCCGGCGGTAATACTGCGGCTGCGCGAGCAGCGGCAGCACCTTCTTCATCGCGTACCAGGAGTCGGGGTTGGCCTTGAGCGTCGTCGCCAGATAACGCGCTGCGTTGAGGTGCCCCATGCCGACGTTGTACGCGGCGAGTGCCAGCCAGAGCCGGTCGGGTTCGCCGATGATGGCCGGCAGCGCGTCGCGCAGGTCGCTGACGTATTGCGCTCCGGCTTCGACGCTCTGTGCCGCGTCGAGCCGGTTGCTGATTCCCAGCGTGTCGGCTGTTTCGGCGGTCAGCATCATCATGCCGCGCACGCCGGTCGGGCTGGTCGCCCGCGGCTCCCATTGCGATTCCTGGTAGGCCAGCGCCGCCAGCAGCCGCCAGTCGATCCCGGTGCTCACCTGGGCTGCGTGAAACAGCGCACGGTACTGCGGCAGCACGGTGCGCATGCGCTCGATGAAATGCACGCTGTCGGCCTGGGTCAGGCGTTCGACGTGGCCGAAGTAGCGATCCTTGAGTCTATCCATTTCGCCGCTTTGCTCGAATTTGTCGAGAAAATCGTTGGCCTTGGTGACCAGCCCCGGGTCGACGCCCGGTGCGAAAAGCCAGACGATCGGGCGGGCCGGGCCGATCACCAGGGCGTTCTGCAACTCCGGGTAGTAATTGCTGCCGATGTCGAATTGCGCGTCGTTGACCAGCGCGGCTTCGTAGCGATGAGTGGCGACGCCTTCCAATAGATCGAGTTCGTTGTGCTGCTCGCTGGCGGCAATGATCAGGCTGGACCCCTTGCGTTGGATTTCGCGCAGCGCCATCTCCTGCCGTGAACCGGCAACGACATGGACGACCTTGTTGGCCAGTTGCGCGATCGACGCCAGCGGCAGCGACGCTTCGTGCGTGACCAGCACGTTGTGGCTGCGAAAGTAGGGCGCGCTGCTGCGCAGTTCCGGGTCGTCGACCGGCGTTTGCCACGACGCAGCCAGATGCGCTTCGCCGCTCTTGAGGCGGTGCAGGATGTCGGCGTCGCTGGCGGCGACGACAATACGGCTTTTGAGCCCCAGTTCGTCGGCCAGTCGGCGCGCCAGGTCATGATCGAAGCCGCTGACGCCGTTAGTCGCGTCGACCGAATAGGTGCTGGCGCCGACGCGAGTCAGGATAACGAGCTCGTTGGTCTTGGCGATCGCTTGCTCGATGTTCTCGCCGCAGCTGCTCACAAAAATGGCGAAAATAAGTAGGATAAAGCGCATTAATTGGCCGGCTTGTGATAACATGCCGCCCCGATGGAGAGGTGGCAGAGTGGTCGATTGTACCTGACTCGAAATCAGGCGTACTGCAAGGTACCGAGGGTTCGAATCCCTCCCTCTCCGCCAGTAACATGGCGACAAACGGTCTAGCACCGTGACGAAGACCCCGCGACACGCCAGTGTTTGCGGGGTTTTTCGTTTTTGCCGTGTGGCTGTGCGGTTGCGCTCAGTGCAAACCCCTCGTTTCCCCTCGTTTCCCCTCGTTTCTCGCCAGCCGGTCAGTCGTCGTAGTGATACCGGCAGGCGATGATCACCAGATCATCGCCATCGACGCAATAGACGAGGCGGTGAGCGTCGTCGATACGGCGCGACCAGAAGCCGGACAGGTTTTCTTTCAGGGGTTCGGGCTTGCCGATTCCCTCAAACGGTTCGCGCAGACAATCACGGATCACCCCGTTGATCCGTTTCAGCGTTTTACGATCTTGCCCTTGCCTGTACTGGTAGTCGTCCCAGGCGGCGAGTGTCCAGATGATGCGGCTAGGCATCCACCAGGTCCTGCGCCTTGACCTTGCCCTTGCGGTATTGCTCGATCGAGCGCGCCAAGTGAGCCGCATTAGCCGGTGACTTCAACAGATGGACCGTCTCCATGAGGCTGTTGAACGTGTCGAGCGACATCACGACGGCATCCGAGGCGTCGCGCCGGGTGATCACCGTGTAGTCAGCGTCATCGCTGACCTGGTCGATGATGGACTTGAGGCTGTTACGGGCATCGGAAAAATTAACCACGCGCATAGTGTTGTACCTGTTCAATAAACGGTACAAGTCTAGTTGAGTCGACTCACCGTTGCAAGCGATGAATTTTCGTTTCCTGCGTTACGAACCGCCCTCGCAGCGGGGTGGGCAGAAGGTTATCGCTGGGCCTTGTGCCTGAAAAATGGCGACCTGCATTTTTACTGGAAATGTCTGATGGCCCCGCTCACCGTCATCGACTATATCGTGGTCCACGAGTTGTGCCATCTGCATCACCGCGACCACTCGGACGCATTCTGGAATGAGGTCGACAAGATCCTGCCAGACTACCGTGCTCGGAAGGGGGGGCCGCGGCGCGGCGCTGGATCTTTGACGGTTTTTGGCCATTCGCACCCGAACAATGTCCTCCGGCCGGCGATCAGGTGGCGTTCATGAGCTTCTTTTTCGCTGCGCCTGTTGATTGCTGAGCCAAGCCAAGAGCACGCATGACCCGTGCTGTGGCGTTCCGGCCTTGGTCGTCGTGCTCTGCGGCCTAGCCCGGATGCAGTCGCCTGCTGCCCATTTTGCGGCCGAAGCGGTTGAGCCCCAGCGAGGCGACGATCACGGTGCCGCCGAGCGCGAGCTTCTTGAGGTCGGCGTCACGGTTCCAGATCAGCAGGTTGACCAGCAGCCCGGCCGGCACGTGCAGCTCGTTCATGATGGCCAGCGTTCCGGCATCGACCAGCGTGCTGCCCTTGACCCACCAGAACATTCCCAGCGCGGTGGCGAACAGCCCCATCCAGACCAGCACGCTCCATTGCACGGCGGACTGCGGCAGCTTGCCGGCGTCGCCGAAGAGCAGGAAGGACGGGACGGCGAGCAGCAGGGCGCCGAGGAAGAAGTGGCCGAAGAAACGGTGCAGCGGCTGCTCGGTCGGGTAGCGCGCGAGCAGCTGGCGACACAGCACCTGGCCGGCGGCGAAGGTCAGGTTGGCCACTTGCAGCAAGAGGAAGCCGATCAGGTAGTCGCCTTCGATGTGCTTGAAGCGGATGATCACGCCGCCGCCGACGGCGAACAGCGCGGCGAACAGCGCCCAGGGGTTGAAGCGCTTGGCCAGGCTGTCGTCGAGCAGCGTCACGTAGATCGGCGTGAGCACCGTAAACAGCAGGACCTCGGGGACCGTCAGCACGGTGAAACTGCGGTAGAGGCACAGATAGGTGACGCCGAATTGCAGCGCGCCGGCCAGCCAGAATCCGCCGAGCAATCGCCAGGGCAGACCGCGCCAGCGGGTGATCGGGATGAACACGGCGGCGGCGATGGCCACTCGCACCAGTACGGCAAAGTCGCTGTCGACCTGACCAGCGAGATATTGGCCGATCAGGCTGAACGAGAAAGCCCAGAGCACGGTGACCAGGATGAGGTAAGGCATTTGCAGCGATCCTTGAAAATGTCTTCGATAAAGCGATGCGGCGACGACAAAAAAGAGCGGGCGATCAGTCCTGCATCAGCGGCCAAGAGCAGGAAAATACCACATTTACCGGCTTTGCCGAGTGCTGTTGACCGCTTCTCGGGCGTGCTGTTGCATTCACGTATGCGCAGCGTCGCGAAATGGTAAAATTCGCGCCGTCTCAACTGCCAAAGCTAATTCATGTTTGCTCGTTTCATGCCCCAGGAGGGCAAGTTTTTTGAACTGTTCAACGCCCACGCAGAACAGGTCGTGCTGGGCAGTGAGGCGCTGGTCGGGCTGCTGTCGGTGCTCAACGACTCCGACGAGGAAGCGGCAAAGCATTGCGAAAATATCGACCTCGTCGAGAACCGCGCCGACGGCATTACCCACGAGACGATGCGGCAGCTGCACAAGTCGTTCATCACGCCGCTCGATCGCGACGAAATCCATCAGCTGATCACCGGCCTTGACGACATCATCGACCTGATCCAGGACGTCGCACACACGGTGACGCTCTACGACGTTCGGCGCATCACTGGCGAAGCGATCAAGCTCGGCGAACTGTGCTGTTCGTGCTGCGAGCGGGTTCGCGCGGCGGTCGCGCTGCTGCCGTCGATGGACAATGGTCCGGAAATCCTCAAGATCTGCCACGAGATCGACCAGCTTGAATCGGCGGCCGATCGCGAAATGCGCGGGGCGATGTCGAGGCTCTTCCGTGAAGAACCCGATGTGCGCGAATTGATCAAATTCAAAGCCATCTACGAGTTGCTCGAAATCGTGACCGATCGCTGCGAGGATGTGGCGAACATCATCGAAGGCATCGTCCTCGAGAATTCCTGAGCGCCGCCGCCATGGCAACTTCTAGCATTACTCTGGGCGTTCTCGCGTTTCTGGTTTTTCTGGCGCTGGCCTTCGATTTCATGAACGGTTTTCATGACGCCGCCAACGCCATCGCCACGGTGGTCTCGACGCGTGTCATGAAGCCGCATACGGCGGTCGCTATGGCCGCCTTCTGCAATATCGCGGCCATTTTCATTTTTGAACTCAAGGTCGCGGCGACCGTCGGCAAAGGCACCATCGATCCTGCGGCAATCGATTATTATGTGGTCTTCGGCGCGCTGGTCGGCGCCATCGCCTGGAACGTCATCACCTGGTACTACGGTATTCCGTCTTCGTCGTCGCACGCCCTAGTCGGCGGGCTGATCGGCGCCGCGTTGGCGCACGCCGGGCCGAGTTCGCTGATCACCTCCGGCGTCGTCAAAGTGGTCGCCTTCATCGTCATCTCGCCGCTGCTCGGCATGGTGCTCGGTTCGTTGATGATGATCCTGGTTTCGTGGATCTTTCGCCGCAGTACGCCGCGCCGCGTTGACAAATGGTCGCGCCGGCTGCAACTGATTTCGGCGTCGGCCTACGCGCTGGGACACGGCGGCAACGACGCGCAGAAGACCATCGGCATCATCTGGATGCTGCTGCTGTCGGCCGGAATCATGCAGGACGGCGACCCGGTGCCGGTGTGGGTGATCGCCTCGTGTTATACGGCGATTGGCCTGGGGACGATTTTTGGCGGCTGGCGAATCATCAAGCTGATGGGGCAGAAGATTACCAAGCTGCGTCCGGTCGGCGGCTTCTGTGCGCAGACCGGTGGTGCTGCGACGCTGTTTTTTGCCACAGCGCTCGGCATCCCGGTGTCGACGACGCATACCATCACTGGTGCCATCGTCGGCGTCGGTGCCACCAAACGACTCTCGGCGGTACGCTGGGGGCTCGCCGGAACCATCGTTTGGGCCTGGATCCTGACCATCCCCTGCAGCGCATTGATCGGCGCGATCTTCTGGTACCTCGGCCACTTCTTTCTTTGAAATGACCGCGCCGTGGCGGCGGCGCGCGCTCAGGCGGGAATGTCGGGCACCAGCATTTTTTCAAGCTGGTAGATCTTGTCCTTGAGCAGTAATTTGCGCTTCTTGAGGCGGTGGATCAGCAACTGGTCTTGCTCGGGCAATGGCGTGCCGGCCAGGTGTTCGATGATCAGATTGAGGTCGCGATGTTCGATCTGAAGCTCGTTGAGGTTGGCACGTGCAGCGCCAGTTTCTTCTTCGGTCAGCATCATTCAAGTATCCGTCAGTGATGTTCGGCTAGCGCAGTAAAGCCTGCGATCCCACGGCGTCGCCATGCCCAGGACCACAGTCCACAACACCCCCTGGGTCCGCCTGGCGATCGACGCCGCCACGGTGGCCGCTACCAGGCGCGGCGTGTTGAGCGCTATGGTAGGCGCAGCTCCGGGAAAAAACAACGCCGGGGCACGCCGTCATCACCATCGGCGGCACCTAGATCAGCGCGCACTCAAGCGGCGGCGTGGTTCGACAATTAATCCGGCACGCGCATTCGAGACTTGCGGCATTCGGGGTTTTTGCGAATAGAATAATGCTTCAGGATCATAATCGCTGACATCTGCTGGAGAAGGCATATGCTTTATCACGTGACCGTTTCGTTTGGTAAAGATAAAGAATACCCATTCAAGTTCTCGCAGAGCGACCTCGCCGAGAGCTCTCCCGAAGAAGCGCGCCGCTGGTTCGACAAGGAGTTTTCCGACCTCAAGTGCGAGCCGAGCAGCCGCATGGGCAAGGTGCTAATCATCGACAAAATCCTCAATATTGCACGTTGCGGTGGCGAACAGCGTTTCATCGACGGCAAGATGTGGGCGACGCAGTTTGCGCGCTATACGGCGCTGGCCTTGGGTCGCGACACCATCCACGTCGATGTCGAGGCGTTCGCTATTGGCTATTGAGAGATTGGGAAGACTTGTCACGGCGCGGCCTCTTGAACGGGCGCTGCTGCGCATGTCTCCCGTGAATTTTCTGGCGTGACTTCATGAACAAGGCGTTCACCCGAGAAGCAGACGGCGATGACGACGAAGACGACGCGCCGGAGGCCGGCTCGCCGCTGCCGCTGGGAACCCGCAACTACATCACGCCGGGAGGTTACGCGCGGATCAAGGTCGAACTCGACGAACTGCTGCGCAGCGAGCGTCCGCATATCGTCGATGTTGTGCATTGGGCTGCGCTCAACGGCGATCGCTCGGAAAACGGCGACTACATCTACGGCAAGCGGCGTTTGCGCGAGATCGACCGGCGCATCCGCTTCCTGACCCGGCGGCTTGATCTGGCCGAGGTCGTCGATCCAGAGCGCCAGGAAAACGCCGATCAGGTGTTCTTCGGCGCCACCGTGACGATCGCCGACGAGCAGGGGGGCGAACAGATTTATCAGATCGTTGGCGTCGACGAGACCGATTTTTCGCGCGGCCGGATCAGTTGGGTGTCGCCGCTGGCGCGCGCGCTGCTCAAGTCGCGCGAAGGCGACCGCGTGCGTTTCCAGAGTCCGGCCGGGTGGCGTGAAGTCGAAGTCCTGGAAATCGACTACCGGAGCATCGACGTTTGAGCATTGACTTGCCCGTGGAGCAGTTCATGCAGCGCGATCTGCTCGAGTGCGCCCCGTCACTGTCCGTGCGCGAAGCCGCCGCGCGCATGCACGCGGCGCAGTGCGGATCGATCCTGGTGGTCGATGCCGGCCAGCCGGTCGGTATCTGGACCGAAACCGACGCCATCGCCGGATCGTGGCGATCAATCGACGATCTGGCGCGGCCGGTGGCGGACTTCATGAGTGCCCCGGTGCAGAGCATCGCGGCGCAGACGACGCTCGGCGAAGCGGCGCGCCACTTTCGTCTGGCCGGGGTTCGGCACTTTCTGGTCAATGATGCGCAGGCCGGCGCGGTGGGAATCATTTCGCAGACCGACGTCGTCAGCAACCAGAGAGACGGTCTGCCGTCGAGAAACGTCGCCTCGTTGATCCCCGGTGTTCCCGTCTGTGTGGCCGCCGCGACCTCGTTTGGCGACGTTCGCCAGTTGATGCGCGAGCGCCGGCTGGACTGCGTCGTCGTTCGCTCCGACCAAGGCTACGGGATCATCACCCGGCGCGACGTGGTCGGCGCGCTGGGGGCCGCCAAGATCGATGCCAGCGCCGGCGAACTGGCCAGTTTTCCGTTGCTGACGATTGGCCGAGATGGCACGCTGTTTCAGGCCCGGCGGCTGTTTTCCCGCAACCGGATTCGTCATCTCGGCGTGCTTGACGATCAGCACGCGCTTTGCGGCCTGCTGAGCTTCCGCGACGTCTTCGACAAAATCGAGCACGAGTACGTCAATGGATTGCTGCCCGAACTCGAGCGGCAGACTGAGCGGCTGCTGCAGGCCCAGCACCAGCTCGTTCGCCAGGCGAGCTTGACCGACGCCATCCTCAACGCGCTGCCGATCAGTGTTTTCGTCAAGGACGAAGAGGGGCGGTTGATCATCGCCAACGAAATGACCGCGCGAGCTATCGGACGGCCGGTGGCCGAGATCATCGGGCGCAGCGATGCTGAAATGTTCCCGCCTGACGTGGCCGGGCCGATGATCGCCGACGATGAAAAGGTTCGTTCGGCCAATCGGACGTTGATCCGCGAAGAGGTGCTCGCTGACGGACGAACATTGCTTGGCCAAAAACGCATGGTCGAAGTCGACGGCGCCGCCTTGCTGATCGGCGCCTCGATGGACGTCAGCGAGTGGAAGCGTGCCGATGCGCTGATGGTCAGCAGCCATCACGTTCTCGAACTGATCGCCGGCGGCAGCGAATTGCCGGCCGTGCTCGATGCGCTGTGCCAACGCGTTGAAATGCATCTGCCCGGAGCGCTGTGTACGATCGTTCTGCTCGCTGATGAGGGCGCGCATTTGCGTCACGGCGCCGCGCCCAGTCTGCCGGTCGGCTATTCGCTTGCGGTTGACGGCGTTCCCGTCGGCTTAGCCACAGAGGCCAGTGGCACTGCTATCTTCCTGCACGAGCAGGTGATCGTCGATGACCTTGGCAGCAGTCCGTTGTGGGCAGGGCAAAGCGATCTGGCCAGTCAATACGGACTGCGCTCGTGCTGGTCGACGCCGTTCTTTTCGGCTAGCGGCAGGGTTCTGGGCGCTTTCGCGATTTATTTCCGGCAGCCGCGCCGCCCCGCCGACGGCGATCTGGATGTCATTGCACATGCCACGCGGCTGGCCTCGGTCGCCGTCGAGCGCTGGCAACAGATTGCCGACCTCAAGCGGCTGGCGACGACCGATCTGCTGACCGGCCTGCGCAATCGCGCGTATTTCATGGACAGTGCTGCCGCCGAGCTGCGTCGCTCCGAGCGCTTTGCGCGCGAGCTTGCGATGTTGATGATCGATCTCGATTTTTTCAAGCTGATCAACGACCGCTACGGTCACGCCGCCGGCGACGAGGCTTTGCGCGTTTTTTCGAAAGTGCTGATCAGCGAGACCCGGGCCTTCGATCTGCTCGGCCGTGTCGGCGGCGAAGAATTCGCCGTGGTGCTCAGCGAAACCGGTCGCGAAGCCGGGATGCAGATCGCCGAGCGCTTGCGTCAGGCGGTTGAAGCTTCAAGCTTCGTTTTTCGCGGCAGCGCACCGATCCGTTTCACGGTCAGCGTCGGCGTTGCGCTGTGCCGGGCCGGCGACAGTCTCGACAGCTTGCTGGCGCGCGCCGACGACGCGCTCTATCGCGCCAAACACGCCGGCCGAAACCGCGTCGAACTCGGTTGATCGTTGGCGCCCTGAGGCAGGGCTTGAAATCGCCGAGCCTGGCCCAATGTAGGCGCCTGTCGTCGGGTGCGCACGTGCGCCCCATAACTGCGATATGACCTGCAGGCTGACCAAGCCCGCGCTTTATTTTTGACCGACATTTTCAACGGAGTGTATTGATGGGCGCCAACAAGGAAACCCTCGGCTTTCAGACCGAAGTCAAGCAGATGCTCAATCTGATGATCCATTCGTTGTACAGCAACAAGGAAATCTTTCTGCGCGAGCTCGTCTCCAACGCTTCTGATGCCTGCGACCGTCTGCGTTTCGAGGCGCTCAACAACAGCGCGCTGTACGGCGACGATTCCGAACTCAAGATCCGCCTGTCGTTCGACAAGACGGCGCGAACGCTGACCATCGCCGACAACGGCATCGGCCTGTCGCGCGACGAGGCGGTCGAGCACCTGGGGACCATTGCCAAGTCGGGAACGCGCGAGTTCTTCTCGGCGCTGACCGGCGACCAGGCCAAGGACGCCAACCTGATCGGCCAGTTCGGTGTCGGCTTCTATTCGTCGTTCATCATCGCCGACAAGGTCACCGTGATCTCGCGCCGCGCCGGCGTCGAGGCTGACCAAGCGGTTCGCTGGGAGTCGGCGGGCGAGGGCGAATTCACCGTCGAGATGGTTGAGAAAGCGACGCGTGGCACCGAGGTGACGCTGCACCTGCGCGACGGCGAGGACGAATTCCTGTCGGGCTGGAAGCTGCGCCAGACGGTGCGCAAATACTCCGATCACATCACGCTGCCGATCGTGATGAAGAAGGAAGAATGGAATCAGGAAAAGGGCGAGCAGATCGTCAGCGACGAAGACGAAACCGTCAACCAGGCCTCCGCTTTGTGGGCGCGTCCCAAGTCCGAAATCAGCGACGAGCAGTACAAGGAATTCTACAAGCACGTTGCGCACGACTTCGAGGACCCGCTGGCTTACGTTCATGCCAAGGTCGAGGGCAAGCAGGAATTCACCCAACTGCTCTACATTCCGGGCAAGGCGCCGTTCGACATGCTCGACCGCGGCGCGCGCCACGGGGTCAAGCTCTATGTGCGGCGTGTCTTCATCATGGACGACGCCGAGCAGCTGATGCCGGTCTACTTGCGTTTCGTTCGCGGCATCGTCGATTCGAACAACCTGCCGCTCAACGTCTCGCGCGAGATCCTGCAGGAATCGCGTGACATCGACACGATCCGCGGCGGTTGCGTCAAGAAGGTGCTCGGTCTGCTCGAAGGAATGGCTGACTCGGAAGACGCTGCCGAAAAGGAAAAGTACGCGACCTTCTGGAAGGAGTTCGGCCGCGTGCTCAAGGAAGGTACGGGAGAAGACTTCGCCAACAAGGAGCGCATCGCCAAGCTGCTGCGCTTCGCGTCGACGCGCGCCGACACGCCGGATGAGGTCGTCTCGCTCGCCGACTACGTGTCGCGAATGAAGGAAGGTCAGGACAAGATCTACTACGTCACCGCCGAGACCTTCACCGCCGCCAAGAACAGCCCGCACCTCGAGATCTTCCGCAAGAAGGGAATCGAAGTGCTGCTCTTGTCGGACCGCGTCGACGAGTGGGTCACCGGCAACCTCACCGAGTTCGACGGCAAGCACCTGCAGTCGGTCGCCAAGGGCGGCCTCGACCTGGGAACGCTCGAAGACGCTGCCGAGAGGGAAGAGACCGAGAAAGCCGCCGACGAGTACAAGGAACTGCTCGACAAGATCAAGACGACGCTCGGCGACAAGGTCAAGGACGTTCGCGTCACGCACCGCCTGACCGATTCGCCGTCGTGCCTGGTCGCCGACGAGCACGATCTGGGCGGCAACCTGGCGCGAATCCTCAAGGCGGCCGGGCAGAAAGCGCCGGACACCAAGCCGATCCTCGAAATCAACCCCAAGCACCCGGCAGTGCAACGTCTCAAGTACGAAGAGTCGCGTTTCGACGATTGGGCCAATCTGCTGCTCGAGCAGGCGACGCTCGCCGAAGGCGGCACGCTCGACGATCCGGCGGGCTTCGTCAAGCGCATCAACGACCTGATGCTGGCGTTGTCCGGCAAGTAGTTCGCGAACCTCGTACCCGGCCGGCCAGCCGGGTGCGGGGGCGTTTGGAAATGCTGGGCACCGGCCCCCGCGGCGATAAGCCGGCTCTCGTGCGCTGAATCAGGCCTGGCGCTGCTGCGCGAGTTGCGGCGCTATTTCCTGCTCAAGAATTTCCATCAGGCTGCGCGCGGTAAGCGGCGGCAGCATCGCCTCCGGGGCGGCGGGGCCCGACCAGCTACCCGTCGCGACGAAGTCGGAGTACGAGATTTTTCCATTCACTGCGCGAGCGATCTCGGCCAGACGTTCTTGCGGGCTCAGCGTGGTTTCGCTGAGGCCGGGGATTGCCGAGCCCAGTTCGTAAGCCCCGCTATCGAGCACGGTCGCCACCAGTTGTCCGTTGACGAAAACCTGGCCGACAGGCTGGTATTGGTGCGACTGGGCATAGTTGAAGTTGGCCTGCTCGCGGGCGGCGACCTGCTGGTCGTGCAGCTTGATTTCGGCAATCTGGGCGTCGGTCATCTTTACGGCGACGAGCGCTTTTCCGGATATTTCGACCATGTCGCTGATGCGATAGACTGGCCCGCTGACGCGATAAGCGTCGACGGACGTGTCGGCAACGCTTTGGTCAGTAGCAAGGCGCTGCCTGGCTGCTTCGGATAGGGTGACTTGGTCGGCGTTGCTGTCTGAAGTTCCGGCAATTTTTTCCTGCCGCCTCGGGTAGGAATTGCCGATAGACGAAGCCGTAACCGACGTGTTGATCATACTAATCATGGGCCTGCCTCATGCTTGTGTTTAATGGTGAAAGGCATGAAGCAAGCCGCGTTCCACCCGATGGGCGCTGGCGCTATGCAACTAAGGAGTTACGGTCGATCGGCCAAGGCGCGTAGTTCGGCGCGCAGCTCGCCGACTTCCTGTTCGAGCCGCTCGACTCGCGCTTGCAACTCGTCCGCCTGGCGGTCTTCTTTCACTTCGGCGGCCGGCGCATCGCCGCACAGCAGGTGAACCCAGCGCTGTTCGCGTGATCCGGGTTGTTTGGCCAGCTTGCGAACCAGCGCGCCGCTGCCGCGCTGCGCCAGCTCTTCGAGGTAGGCTTCGACCGACGACGCGTCGTCGAAGCGGTAGAGCCGCTCGCAATTGGCGCGCAGTTCGCTGACCGTCTGCGCGCCGCGCAGCATCAGGATGGCGAGCAGCGCGATGCTGGCCGCCGGCAGTCCGTAGCATTTGCCGAAGTTCTGCGCGTAGCGCAGCACGCGGCCCGATGCGCCGTACGTTTCGAGCACCAGCAGGCGGCCGCGCAGCTCGTCGAGCGCCGCCTGGATCTCGCTTTCAGTGACCGCCATCACCGGATCGCGCGAGGTCTTCTGATTGCAACCGGCGGTGAGGCTGTTGAGCGTCAGGGGGTAAGCGTCGGGGGTGGTCTTTTCCTTTTCGACCAGCACGCCGAGCAGTCGTGCTTCGAGCGGGGTCAGGGGGGGCAGTGCGGGCAGGGCTGGTGGGCTCATGTGTACTCCGGTGTGGTGTGTGGCTTAGGCCGCCGCTTTGCGCCAGACGCTGGCTAGCCAGGGTTGCTGTTCGCGCGGCAATCCGGCGGGACGGTAGTAGTGCTCGAGTTCGACGAAGCCGGCGCTGGTCAGGTACGCGCGCCAGCGCTTGAGGTCGTGGTAGACGCCGTAGCGCTCGCCATTCCAGCCTTCGACGTTGTCGCCGCGCGGGTTGGAGCAAAAGAGCACGCCTGCGGGCTTGAGTGTGGCGCGCAACTGGCGCAGCACGTGCGGCAATTGCGCGCTCGGGACATGGAACAGCGAGGCGTTGGCGAAGATGCCAGAGAAGTACTGGTCGGGCAGATCGAGCTTGAGAAAATCCTGTTGCCATACCTCGCAGCCGGTCTCGTCGCGCGCCATCTGCGCGAAGCGCTGGGCACCGTCGAGCCCGATCGGTCGATGGCCGAGGCTGGCGAAGGTCTTCAGATCGCGCCCCGGTCCGCAGCCAAAGTCGAGAATCGTAAACGGCGGCTGACCCGCGATGTGACGCAACAGCGCGTCGATGTTCTGCCTGACGTCGTGATTCTTCGTTCCGTCGCGAAAATCGTCGGCGCGCTGGTTGTAGTGCGCGAGCGTTTTCGTGGTGATCGCTTCGAGGTCGGGTTGCGGATCGATTTGACTCATGATGCTTCTTTCGCCGGGGCATGCGGGGCCCGATTGTACCTGCTGACCAGCCGATTGCCGTGGGTCGCCTGCGTGGCGCTTGAAGCTGGCCAGGGAACCGACGAGGCGGTTGGTGGTCCGCATAGACGTTAGCAATGAAAGCTCGCCAATGAACCGCTTCACGATTAGCACCCATTCCGCAGCCGAGGCGATTCCCCGCGATGTCTGGGAAAGCGTCTGCCCGCCCGGCGATCCCTTTCTCAACGCCGACTTTCTGGCGATCCTCGAGCGTCACGGCGCGGCTGGTCGCGCTTGCGGCTGGCTGGCGCGCCATCTGCTAGTGCGTAATTCGTGCGGCGCGGTGCTCGGCGTCCTGCCGCTCTACTTGAGGTTCAATTCGCACGGCGACTTCATCCACGACTGGTCGTGGGCGTCGGTTTACCAGCAACTCGGCAAGGTCTATTACCCGAAGCTCTTGAGCGGCTTGCCGCATACGCCGGCGGCCGGGCCGCGCCTGCTGGTTGCCGCGGGCGTCGCTGCCGAAGATGCCGTCGCGGTGCGCCGCGCGCTGATCGACGGGGCGCTGGCGCTGGCCGCTGAATCCGGCGTCTCGTCGTGGCACATCGCCTTTACCGGCGCTGAAGACCGCGCGGCGTTGCTCGACGCCGGTCTGCTGGCGAGCCATAACGTCCAGTTTCACTGGCGCGACAACGGTTGCGGCGACTTCGACGGCTACCTCGCGACCTTCGCCGCCGACAAGCGGCGCAAGGTCCGCGCGCAGCGGCGGCGCGTTGCGGACAGCGGCCTGGCGATCGAGGTGCGCCATGGCGACGAGGTCGATGCGGACGAATGGCCTCAATTGCACGCGCTCTACGCCTCGACCTTCGAGAAGTTCAACAACCTGGCGGTGCTGTCTGCATCGTGTCTTGCTGATCTGGCTCGGGTACTGGGAAGACGGATGGTGCTGTTCATCGCGCGCGACGGCGGTGAGCCGGTCGCGCTATCGCTCTGCTTTCGCAGCGACGAGGCGCTTTATGGGCGTTACTGGGGTTGCCGTGGTCACTATCACAGCCTACATTTTGAACTGTGCTTTTATCAGGGCATTGCCTACTGCCTGCGCGAGGGACTGCGGCGCTTCGAACCTGGTGCCGACGGCGAACACAAGATCGCTCGCGGCTTCACGCCGACCATGGTCTCTTCAGCACACTGGATCGCCGACCCGGCGATGCGCGAACTGATCGGCGAGCATCTTGTGCGGCAGGTCGCCGCGGTCGCCGCGTACCGCGATCAGGCGAGTGAGCATCTGCCGTTCCGCGGCGACTTGCGAACGACTATTTCTTCGTGGTGAGATTGTCGCGCAGGCACTGACGGTAATCGGGCTCGGGCAAGCTCTTGCACAGTTCGTGAGTCTTGCGGTGCTGTTCGCAACGCACCGGGTCGGCGCTGCTGCTGCAGGTTGGTGCCGCCGTTTTCTTCGGCTTGCACGATTTCGTCGGCTTGCCCGACGGGGTCTTGCCGCATTTGGCCGGAGGCGTGCTTGGGCTCACTTTGACCGGCTCGGGCGGCGGCGCGGCGACGACCGCCGGCGGTGGTGCCAGGCCCGGCGCGCCAGGAACGCCGGCCGGGCCTTGTTGCGCGATGACCGGTGAGGCGATCAGCGCAGCGGCCAGTGAAACAACAAAAAGCAGGGTTTTCATCGGGGGTCCTCATGAGCTATGCGGCCCGCGAAACGGGGCCGTACATCGACGAGCGATTGTAGCCGCTCCATCGCAAACCAAGGGAATAAAAACGGCCGGCGGGCGGGTCTTGAGCGGTTTTTTTATACGCCTTTGCGGTCGCGATTCAAGCCGCGTCGCTACCCTTGTGCCGCCGGTGTCGGGTATAGTCTGCGAATCACTCCATTGGAATGTTGTCCATGCCCGATCAGACGGCGAACATTGTTGCCGACCACCGACTGACGCTCGCCGAGGTCCTCGCTTTGCTGGTCGCCGATGGGCTGGTCGGCAAGAGCGAGGCCGATACGCTGCTTGCCGAGGGACGCTTGAAGCGACTGGTCGCGCATCCGCTCTCGATCATCGCCGATCAGAAGTGGAAATCGCTGTTGCCGCCACATCGCCCGCTGACGCTCGATGACCTTGGCGAGTGGTTGGCCGGCAAGGTTGGGCTCGACTATTACCACATCGATCCGCTCAAGATCGACTTCACCGCGGTGACCGAGGTGATGTCGAGCGCGTACGCGACGCGCTTTGGCATCCTGCCGGTGCAGGTCACGCCGCGTGAGCTCGTCGTGGCGACCATGGAACCCTATTTGCGCGATTGGGAAGTCGAGATCCGGCCGATCGTCAAAAGGGCGATTCGCCGGGTCTTCGCCAGTCCCGTCGATGTCGCGCGCTACCTGGTCGAATTCTACAACCTGGCACGCTCGGTCAAGACCGCGACCAAGCTGGGCGGGCAAAGCGCGGGGCTGTCGTCGTTCGAGCAACTGGTCGAACTCGGGCGAAGCAATCGCCAGTTCGACGCCAACGACCAGCACATCGTCAACATCGTCGACTGGCTCTGGCAGTATGCCTTCGAGCAGCGCGCCAGCGACATTCACATCGAGCCGCGGCGCGAGATCGGCATCGTGCGTTTTCGTATCGACGGCGTATTGCATCAGGTCTACCAGATTCCGATGAGCGTGATGGCGGCGATGGTCAGCCGCATCAAGATCCTCGGTCGCATGGACCTGGTCGAGAAGCGCCGGCCGCAGGACGGGCGGATAAAGACGCGGACCGCCGACGGGCAGGAGGCCGAATTGCGGCTGTCGACGCTGCCGACGGCGTTTGGCGAAAAGCTGGTGATGCGCATTTTCGACCCCGAGGTGCTGGTGCGCAATTTCACCGACCTGGGTTTTTCCGAAGACGACCAGGCGCACTGGAAGGGGATGGCGGAAAGCCCCAACGGAATCATCCTGGTCACCGGGCCGACCGGTTCGGGCAAGACGACGACGCTCTACTCAACACTCAAGCAGCTGGCGACGCCGGCGGTCAATGTGTGCACCATCGAGGACCCGATCGAGATGGTCGAGCCGGCGTTCAACCAGATGCAGGTGCAGAACGTCATCGACCTCGATTTTGCGCAGGGGGTGCGCGCGCTGATGCGGCAGGACCCGGACATCATCATGGTCGGCGAAATCCGCGATCTGGAAACCGCCGAAGTGACGATCCAGGCGGCGCTGACCGGCCACCTGGTGCTGTCGACGCTGCACACCAACGATTCGCCGGCGGCCGTGACGCGGCTGCTTGACCTCGGTGTTCCGCCTTACCTGATCAGCGCTACGCTGCTCGGCGTCATGGCGCAGCGCCTGGTTCGCGTGCTCTGTCCGAGCTGCAAAAAAGCCAGTGCGGCGAGCGCCGACGATGAGGCGATGTGGGATCGCCTGGTGGCGCCGTGGAAAGCCAATCGTCCGGCGCAATTTTTCCATCCGGTCGGTTGCCTCGACTGCCGCATGACCGGTTACCGCGGTCGCGTCGGCCTCTACGAAATCCTGATGCTGTCGCCGGACATGAAGCAGGCGATTTCCGACAATGCCGATGTCGCCAAGATTCGCGATCTGGCGTATCGGGAGGGGATGAAGCCGCTGCGTATTTCCGGCGCCATGAAGGTGGCGGCGGGCGTCACCACACTGGCCGAGGTCTTCAAGGTCGCGCCGCCCTCCGAGCGCGCCTGAGCAGGCCGTCTGGCCGTATTTTTAGTAAATTGGCCAAGCGCGTGTAATATGGTACAAATGCCTAATTATTAAAGTAATTGTGATCTGCAGCGCGGCGTTTTCAGCGGCCCGGTGCGTTGAAGATCGTGGTTCCCGGTCAGGAAGGGACGCTCATGACCCTGTCCAACAATAGGCGCGATCCGCGGCTGCGTGCGGTTGCCGAGGCGAAGCTCGCGCGTTCGCCGAGGGCTGACGCGCCAAAACTTCCGCTCAGGGCATTGGTGCACGAGCTGCAGGTGCATGAGATCCAGCTTGAAATGCAGAACGACGCCTTGCGGCGCGCGCAGACTGCCGTCGAGGAATCGCGCGACCGTTATGTCGACCTCTACGAGTCTGCTCCGGTCGGTTACCTGACGCTGACGCCTGCGGGTCAGCTGGCGCAGCTCAACCTCACTGCCGCCCGGCTGCTCGGTCGGGCGCGCAAGGACTTGCAGGGCAAGCGCTTCGCGCTGCTCGTCGTCGAGGCCGACCAGGATCGCTGGGAGCGGCTTTTTCAGCTCGTCAAGGAGAGCAGCGAGCAAGGAACGGCTGAAGTGGCCTTGACGCGTGGAGACGGCGCGGTTTTCTATGCTCAGCTCGACTGCGTTCTGGCGAAAGAGAACGGCGCGTCGGATGGCTCGTCGCCCGAAGGTCGCGCGCTGCACATTGCACTGATCGACGTCAGCGCGCGCAAGCAGGCCGAGAGCGCACTGTTCGACAGCCACGAAACCTTGTGCAGCATCCTGGCGACGACCCGGGACGGCTACTGGCAGGCTGATTCGCATGGCACGCTGATCGACGTCAACGCGGTCTATGTTGAGCAGTCCGGTTACTCGCGTAGCGAACTGCTTGGCATGCGGATCTACGATCTGGAAACGCCGCCGAGCGCCAGCGAAACGGAAAAACACCTCCGCCGCATCGTCAAGGCGGGCAGCGGTCAGTTCGAATCGACGCACCGGCGCCGCGACGGATCGATCTGGTACGCCGAGCTCTCCGTCACTTACCGCGCAGTCGAAGGCGGCGAGTTTTTCTTTTTTGTTCGTGACATCTCCGAGCGCAAGCGCGCGGCCGAGACCCTGCGCGAGCAGAAGGAGTTCTTTCTGCTGATCGCCGAGAACATCGGCGATTTCATCGCCGTTCTCGACCTCAAGGGGAGGCGTCTTTATAACAGTCCCTCGTACCAGCAATTTTTCGGCGACGACCGCGACCTGCGCGGCAGCGATTCCTTCGCCGAGATCCATCCTGACGATCAGCAACGCGTCAAGCAGGTGTTTCGTGAGACGGTGCAGACCGGCGTCGGGCACCAACTCGTCTATCGCTTCGTGCGCGCTGACGGCAGCGTGCGCGAGATGGAATCGCGCGGCAACGTGATCCGCGATGGTCAAGGCAAGATTACGCGGGTCGTCGTCGTGTCGCAAGACATCACCGAGCGCAAGCTCGCTGAGAAGGCTCTGAGGGAAAGCGAGGCCTTCAAGAACATCATCCTCAATTCGGTCGCTGCTGAAATTGCCGTGCTCGATACCCGCGGCGTCATTCAGGCGGTCAATCAGCGCTGGCGGCTATTTGCGCTGGAAAATGGCGTCGGGCCCGGTCATGCCGTGGCCAATGCCGACGTCGGCAGCAATTACCTCGACGTCTGTGGCGCCGGCTGGTCTGCACCGGCGGCCAGCGACGCGCGCGACGGCATTCAGGCCGTTCTCGACGGTCGGCTGCCGAGTTTCAGCCTTGAATACCCCTGTCACTGCCCGCAGCAGCAACGCTGGTTCTCGATGATCGTCACCCCGCTCGGGCGGGATTTGCAGCACGGGGTCACCATCACCCATACGGAAATTACGGCGCTCAAGCAAGTCGAGCAATACGAACAGTTTCGCAGCCGCATCCTGGAGTTGCTGGCCAGCAACAAGCCCTTGCCGCTCATTCTTGAAGCGCTGGTGCGCGGTGTCGAGCAACTGCAGCCGTCGATGCTGTGCAGCATCCTGCTGCTCGACAGCGCGGGTCAGCATCTGGTTCTCGGGGTGGCGCCCAGCCTGCCCGATTTTTTCCGGGCCGCGATCGACGGCGAGAAAATCGGGATCGGTGTCGGCTCCTGCGGCACGGCGGCGTATACCGGCGAGCGCGTGATCGTCGAGGACATCGCGAACCATCCGTTCTGGGGCGGCTACCGCGAACTGGCGGCGCGCGCCGGTCTTGGCGCTTGTTGGTCGCAACCGATCCGCGCCTCGAGCGATCAGGTGCTAGGCACCTTTGCCATCTATCATCGTTGCCCGCACTCGCCGAACGCCTCCGATATTTCGATCATCGAGCAGTCCGCGCGGCTGGCGAGCATCGCCATCGAGCGCAATCTGGCTGCCGAAAAGCTCAGGGAGAGCGAAGCGCACTACCGTTTGCTCACCGAGGAAGTCTCCGACGTCGTCTGGAAGCAGGACGGCGAGGGCCGCTTCACCTATATCAGTCCGGCCGATGAGCGCCTGCGCGGTTTTAGCGCCGACGAAGTCGTTGGCCGCCAGCTCTCCGAATTCCTGACCGCCGAGGGAATCGCCGCAGTCGGCGAACGCGACCGTCGGTGGCTGGAATGCGAACGGCGCGGCATCCACGCCGGCGCGTCGACCATCGAGCTGCAGCAGCGTTGCAAGGACGGCCGGCTGATCTGGGTCGAAATTCTGTCCACCCCCGAGCGTGACGCGAACGGCGCGATCACCGGCTATCACGGGATCAGCCGCGACATCACCGAACGCCGTCAGATGGAAGAGCAGGTGCGCCAGTTGGCGTTCTACGACCCGCTGACCCGCCTGCCCAACCGTCGTCTGTTGCGCGACCGGCTGACGCTGACCATGGCGGCGAGCGCGCGCAGCGGTTTTTATGGCGCGGTGATGTTCCTTGATCTGGACAACTTCAAGCCGCTCAACGACTCGCACGGGCACGAAGCGGGCGATTTGCTGTTGATCGAAGTCGCCGACCGAATGAAAAGCTGCGTGCGCGAGATGGATACCGTAGCCCGCGTCGGCGGTGACGAGTTTGTGGTGATGATCAGTGAGCTCAACGTCGACCACGCCGAGTCGATGGTTCAGGCCGGCCTGATCGCCGAGAAAATTCGCCTGGCGCTGGCCCAGCCCTATCTGCTGTCGCTCAAGCACGAAGGGAGCGCCGAAGTATTGGTCGAACACCAGTGCTCGGCGAGCATCGGCGTGGTCTTGTTCAATAATCATCAAGTCAGCCAGGACGACATCCTCAATCGAGCCGATACGGCAATGTATCAAGCCAAGGAGTGCGGGCGCAATCTGATTCGTTTTTTTGCCGCCAAGGCCTGAGTTCAGCCACCGGGCAAGCTTGGCGAGGTTCTTGGCCGGTCGGCGTACGCCGCCGATGTGAATGGCATTGCGCCGTGCAGCCGTACGTTTCGCCAGGGTGTCCATCGCTTTTAAACGGGTATAGACTTCCGGCCAATGGCCGATATCTCGCGAACTCAAAAACACGGGTCGACGTCGGGCGCTTGGCGCCTGGCCTGCTGCACAGCGTGGCTCGCCGGTCGTGATTCCAGCCAAGCCCCAGGGGCGGGAGGTGGCTAGGCTCGCGCTACCCGGGCGCTGGGCCAGGAGATCGCTGACGCTGCGCCAGACTTTGCTGCTCGGTGCTGGGCTCGGTATCTTTTTGCCGGCATTGGTGCTGGCCTGCTTCCAGCTTTCCAGTACCTTTGACAGCGAGCTCAATTTGCGCGTGCGCGCTCCGCTGCAGCAGTACGCGCAGGTGCTGGCGCGCGGCATGGCGCTGCCGATCTGGACCATCGATAGTGACGCGGCCGCTGAACTGGTCGATGCGGTCATGAGCAATCCCGACGTGGTCAGCATTACGGTGACCGACGAGTTCAAGGATGTGCTGGTGCGCCGGCAGCGTAGCGCGGGCGTCGACGGCGAGCGGCTGCGCGAGGTACGCACTATCGTTCATGACGGCGCGCAGATCGGCCAGGTCGCTGTCGAGCTTTCGGCGGGGCGCGTCAAGAGCGCGCTGTGGAGAGAGTTGCTGATGCTTGCCGGAGCGCTGGCAGCGCAGGTGCTGATCTCGTTCGTTATCATTTTTTTGCTCTTTGAGCGGCGTATCATCGGGCCCTTGCGGGTACTGCAGCAGAACACCCTGCGTTTCGCCCGCGGCGAGCTCGAGCAGCCGCTGCAGTGGCCACGCCAGGACGAAATCGGTGACTTGGCGCTGGGCCTCGATCGCATGCGCAGCGCCCTTTCGGCGCTGATCGACGAGCGCACGCGCACCGAACGCAATCTGCGCCTGAGCGAGGCGCAGAATCGGGCGCTGGTTGCCGCAATCCCTGACCTCATTTTCACCAACCGCAGCGATGGCCTGTTCCTGGCGGTCCATGCGCCTGATCAGGGCCTGCTGATGTTGCCGCCGCCAGCTTTTTTGCAGCGCCGGATTGTCGAGATCATGCCCCAGTCAATCGCCGATCTGTTCATGAGCGCTTTCACGCGGGCGCTGGCGTCGGATACGGTGCAGGAGGTGATCTATTCGCTCGAGATCGGCGGTCAGCAAAGGCACTTCGAGGCGCGGGTCGTTCCTTCAGATGAAGAGACGCTGATTTCGATCGTTCGTGACATCAGCGAGCGAAAAAAGCACGAGGCCGAGATCATCCGGCTCAATGCCGACCTTGAGGATCGTGTGCGCCGGCGTACCGCCGACCTCGAAACGGCGAACCAGTCGCTGTCGCTGGCAAAAGTTCAGGCCGAAGCGGCGAGTCTGGCCAAGAGCACCTTTGTCGCCAACATGAGCCACGAGATCCGCACGCCGATGAATGCGATCATCGGCCTGTGTCATCTGCTGCGGGCCGCCGGGGCGACGCCGGAACAGGCGCTGCGGCTCGACAAGATCGACAGCGCTGGCCGCCACCTGCTGGCGATCATCAACGACATCCTCGACCTGTCGAAAATCGAGGCCGGCCGGATGCAACTCGAAAGCACTGATTTTCACCTGTCGACGATCCTCGACAATGTCGCCTCGATCATCGGCGAGTCGGCGCGCAGCAAGGGCCTAGCGATCGACATCGACGGTGATTCGGTGCCGTTGTGGCTGCGTGGCGATCCGATGCGATTGCGTCAGGCGCTACTCAACTATGCGGGCAACGCCGTCAAGTTCACCGCCCAGGGGACGATCGCGCTGCGTGCCCGCCTGCTCGCCGAGCACGATGGCGAATTGCTGGTGCGCTTCGCGGTCGAAGACAGCGGCATCGGCATCGTCCCGGCGCAGATGGCCCGGCTGTTCCAGGCCTTCGAGCAGGCCGACGCGTCGATCACACGCAAGTATGGCGGCACCGGCCTCGGGCTGACGATTACCCTGCGGCTGGCGCAACTGATGGGCGGTGAGGCCGGCGTCGACAGCGTTCCCGGCGTCGGCAGCACGTTCTGGTTCACCTGCCGCCTGCAACGCGGTCGCGGTCTGATGCCCCAGGTCTTGGTCCCGCCGGCGGTCGCAGCCGAGCGGCAGTTGCGCCAGCATCACGCCGGTGCGCGCGTGCTGCTGGTCGAGGATAATCCGATCAACCGCGATGTCGCGATGGAGTTGCTGCACGCCGTCGGCCTGGCGGTCGACACCGCGGCCGATGGTCTGCAGGCCTTGAGCAAGGTGACGAGCGGCGATTACGCGCTGATCCTGATGGACATGCAGATGCCGAACATGGACGGCCTCGAGGCGACGCGCGCGATCCGCGCGCTGCCTGGCTGGAAGACAAGGCCGATTGTCGCGATGACCGCCAACGCCTTTACCGAGGATAGACAGGCTTGCGCTGCCGCGGGAATGAACGATTTCATCGGCAAGCCGGTCGAGCCCGGTCTGCTCTATGAAACCGTGCTGCGCTGGTTGCCTCGCGTCGGCCGCGAGGCTGGCGCCGAACTCACCGCGACGCCGCCGCAGTCGCCGTCGCCGGCCATTGCCGGCAGCGCCGCGCTGACGCATCTGGCTGATGGCTTGGGGGTCAACGTTGCGCGAGGCGTTGCCGTCCTGAGTGGCAATACCGACAAGTACCTGGAACTGCTCGACCGCTTTGTCGAATCGCACGTCGACGACATGCAGCGATTCGGCGAGTGTCTCACCGCCGGTGACCACGCGGCGGCGCAGCGCCTGGCTCACGATCTCAAGAGTGTCGCCAGTACGCTGGGCGTCGACCGGCTGGCGGCGATGGCCTCAAATCTGGAGAGCGCTTTGCGCGCCAGCCCGGCCGGTCACCTCGTCGCCGACGACTGGCGCGCCGAAATGGACGATATCAGCAGCGAACTGGCAGCGCTGGCGGCGACGCTGCCGCCCCGCCCGAGCGTCGCCGCGGCAAGCACGCCGGTCGATCGCCAGGCGCTTGCCAGCGTGCTAGACCAGCTAGCTACCCTGCTCGCCAGCGGTGACGCCGCCGGCATCACCCTCTACGAGGCGCATGCTGCGATGTTGCGCACCGCTCTTGGCAGAGGCTGCGATCAACTCGCACGACAGATCAATCGGTTTGATTTCGAGGCGGCCAGCGAGACACTACGCGCGCTGCGCTAGTCCTGCGGCACGCCGGACGGCTTCGAGGTAGCGCTCGGCGTCGATCGCCCCGCCGTCCTGCTGCGCGCGCCACAGCGCTTCGCCCAGGCACTCGAGGACCGTGTGTTCGGCGTCGTGCACTTCGCGCTTTTGACGCAGCGCCTGATACGCAGCGCGGATTCCAGCCGGCTGGTCGATGCTGATCTGATCGGCGATCGCCAGGTGCAGCGAGAGATGCAGAAAGGGATTCATCTGCCCGCTCTCGGGAGTGAACTCCTGCGCCACTGCTGCCTCCGGGTCTTCGAGCAGCGCGTGATATTCCGGGTGCTGTTCGATGAGGTCGGCGGCGGTCACTTCGGCGCCTTCGAGGACCTGCCGCGCGCGGTGCTTGCGCCAGGCGTCGCAGAAGAAAAGGCGAACCTGCTCACGTGAAGGATTGAACATGGTTTGTCCTAGAAAAAGCAGTTGACCACAACGAACACAACGAGCACGACGGAAAGGCAATGAGCCAAGTCGTTTATTGTGAGTCAACCAGCGGGTGAGGCATGAAATTCACCGAAACCGACGTTCTTCGTTGTGCCCGTTGTACCCTGGGGGCATTTCCTGCAGGGCATGTCGTTGTGGTTTGAATTTCGGTTTAGGTCTCCAGCGCGCCGATCAGGCTCTTGACGTCGGCGACGCCGTTGGCCGCCAGCCAGGTTTCCATCTCTTCGGCGATCGTTTGCGCAGCGCCGGGGTTGATGAAACTCGCGGTGCCGACCTGGACGGCGGTGGCGCCAGCGAGGATGAACTCGAGCGCATCGGTGGCGTTCATGATGCCGCCGATGCCGACGATCGGCACCTTGACGGCGCGGGCGACCAGCCAGACCATGCGCAGCGCCACCGGTTTGATCGCCGGTCCGGAGAGACCGCCGGTGATGTTGGCCAGCACCGGACGGCGTTTTTTAAGGTCGATCGCCATGCCGATCAGCGTGTTGATCAGCGACAGCGCGTCGGCTCCGGCGTCGACGCAGGCGTGCGCCATGGCGACGATGTCGGTGACGTTGGGCGAGAGTTTGACGATCAGCGGTTTCTTGGTCGCCGCACGACAGGCGGCGACGACGCTCGCGGCACAGGCCGGGTCGGTACCGAAGACGATCCCGCCCTGCTTGACGTTGGGGCACGAGATGTTCATCTCGAGCGCCGCAATTTCGGGAATTTCGTCGAGACGGCGCGCCATTTCGGCGTATTCGTCGATGGTTCCGCCAAAGAAGTTGGCGATCGCCGGCGTGTCGACGGTACGCAGGAAAGGCACTTTCTTGGCGATGAAGGCGTCAATGCCGACGTTCTGCAGGCCGATGGCGTTGAGCATTCCGCCCGGCGTCTCGACGATGCGCGGCGTCGGGTTGCCGGCGCGCGGCTTGAGGCACAGGCCCTTGGTGACGAAGGCGCCGATCTTGTGCAAGTCGACGTGCTCGGCAAATTCCGCACCGTAGCCGAAGGTCCCCGATGCCGTCATGACCGGATTGCGCAAGGGGATTCCGGCGAGGTTGACGCTCATGTCAGGCGTGCTCATTTTTGTGCCCCCCATTTGAGTTCGCTGGAATCGAAGACCGGCCCCTCGGTACAGACGCAGCGGTAGTCGGGCGTTTCCGGAGAATGATCGCGGCCAGTCGCGACACAGCCCAGACAGGCACCGACACCGCAGGCCATGTAGCCTTCGAGCGAGACCTGGCAGGGGATCTGGTAGCTTTCGGCAATCCGCGCCACGGCGTTGAGCATGCCGTCGGGGCCGCAGGCGTAGAGCGTAGCCTTACCTTTGAGTGCGTCGAGGCGGCGCTTCAAGGCTTCGGTCACCAGCCCCTGTTCGCCCAGCGAGCCATCCTCGGTGGCCGTATAGCATTCGACGCCGAGGCGCTTGAATTCGGTGATGCACAGGATGTCGTCACGGCTTCTGCCGCCGGCAAAAAGACGCACCGGCGATTTCTTTTCGGTGAGCTCGCGCGCCAGCAGGTAGAGCGGTGCGAGTCCAATGCCGCCGCCGACCAGCAGTTTTTCTTCGTCAAGGTTGCCCTGGTCGAAGCCGGTGCCCAGTGGGCCGAGAATGTCGAGCAGATCGGTCTCGTGCAGCGCGGCAAGCATCGCCGTTCCCTTGCCGACGACGCGGTAGAGCATTTCGAAATACGGCTGCGGCAGCGAACCGCTTTGCGGCGGCGTATAGACGCCGACGTCGAAGACGGCGAACGGGCGGCGCAGCAGCGGATCGATCGCGCCGCTGACGCGAACCATGATGAACTGCCCGGGCGTTGCCGCCGAGAATTCCTGCGGCGCGGTCAGGCGCATGCGCCAGTAGCCCGGAGAAATCTCGACGTTGGAAAGGATCATCGATGTGAACTGCACGAGCATTCTCCTTCTGTTTTTTTATGCGGCTTTGGGCGCAACTTCAGCTGACGACACCGCCGCTTGGCAGCGCTGCGCCGCCGGGTGATCAATGGCGATATTTCGGGGCCGGCTCAGAATTCGGGAACTCTCAGTTGGTACTCGGCGGCGACTTCGCCGAGGATCGCCAGTCGGGTGCTCGCCTCTGAAGCCAGCGCCTGGCTGATCTTCTTGTTGAAACCGACGAGAATCTCCTTGGCACGGTCGGAAAATTCACCGGAAACGCCCTGGTCTTCGTATTGAGCGACATACGAATGAGCGGCGGTGCCGATCACGAAATAAAGGCCGGCATTGGCCGCGTCGCGGCTCATCAATTCAAACATGTCCTTGTAGAGGCGTTTGAAGTCGTCGGTTCCGGCGCCTGAGTTGCCGAATCGATCGGCTGCGTCTTGAAAGTTCATATCAATCCTTTCGTTTCTGATTTGACGGAGGATTTTCCGCCGTGGACGTGCGACCAGCGAATGGGGTCTGCCAGGAAGGTCTCCAGTTCGGCGAGTTCGGGCGCCTTGAATGAGGAGCTCTGACGGGCGACCGGCAAAACGTCCTGCCAGGTGGCGAGCGAATGCACGGTGACGCCCATGGTGTCGAGCACTGTTTTGGTCGGAAAAGTGCCGTAGTCGAAGATCACGAAGACATCGCGGACCTGCAGGCCGGCCTCGGCAATCGCCCGGCAGCTATTGACCACCGAATGGCCACCCGACATCAGGTCGTCGACCAGCAACACGCGATCGCCGGGGTGGGTCACGCCGACGACCTGTCGGCCCGGTCCCAGGCCTTTGCGCTGCTTGCGGACGTATTGCATGGGCAGTTCAAGGGCGTCGGCGATCCATGCGGCGAGCGCGATGCCGCTGGCCTCGGCGCCGGCGACCGAGGCGATTCCGTCGAGGCAATGGCGCTCACGCAGCAGATCGAGCGCGTAGTGAACCAGTTTGCGCCGCAGGTCGGGAAACGAGATCAGCCGGCGGCATTCCATGTACACCGGACTTGCCCAACCTGACGGCAGCCGGAAAGGCTCATCCGTATGAACCTCGATGCACCCCGCCGAGAGCAGCGAGCGCGAAACGTCCTCGGCAGTACTGGAATGATGCGGGGCGGGAGAAGGAGTGGCTTGGGTCACGGGTGAGCTCCGAATTGCGTTCATTATGACCGGGTCCGGTCGAGCAGCTTTCGCAAATGCGCCGCGCCAGCCTTGCCTTTGTGCGCGGTTTTCCATAAACGGTCGATCATTTCATCGTACATTTTCACAGGTTCGGGCGAGGCTGTCACCATGGCAATGCCGTTGCGGATATTGGGCAGTTCGCCAAGCCTGAACGGGCTCACCGCAAGCAGCGATCTGCCGGCGGCAAAAAGCAGCTGAAAACTGGTCGCCGGCATGGCGTCGTCGACCAGTCCGATCTGCACGTACATCGGCTCGTCGTCCATCAACTCGGCGATCCGGCGAACCTCCCGCCTCGCCGCCTCAATGCGCTTGCGGCGAGTGGCCTCGTCGATGTCCAGGTTGCCGACCAGACCGGTGTGCAGGAAGCGCTTGAGCTCGCGCAAGCCAATCAGGCTCACGATGTTGGGGCGCTGTTTGGCGAAAGAATTCTTGCGTTCCTGCAAGATCGTCAGGATTCGATCGACCTCGGTGGCGAGCGAGCTGTCGTCGACGCTGGTCTCTTGTGGCAAGGATTCGAGCAGCATCAGCCGCAGGTAATCAAAATATTCGTCCGACGCCAGCAGCAGCGAAATCGGTTCGAAATGGGCGACGATCCGCTCGGCGCTTTGTTCGATTTGGCGCATGCGTTCGAGGAAGCCAAGCGCCGTCGAGTAGTACTCGACTTCGACGCCGAGCAGCGAGGCCATCGAAGTGCCGAGCAGTTGCGCCAGCCTTTCGATCGTCTCGATCTTGACGATTTTTCCCTGCTCCATGCGATAGACCACCGCGCGCGAGACGCCGAGCTTTTCGGCAACGTCTTCGGCGAGCAGGGAAGCACCGATGCGGTAAGCGCGCAGGCGATTGCCCAGCTCCTCGTAGTTGATCGACGAGAGGAATTGCGGCGTGTCTGGGTGGTCTTCGGGCATGGGGCTTATTTACAGCTTCCGTTGGCGCGGTCGCTCATGACAAGGCGTTGATCGTTTGCTCAAGGACCTGGACCCCCAGCATGAAGTCGGCGATCTCCATTGCCTCATCGGGATTGTGCGAGCCGTTCTGGTTGCGGATGAACAGCATGCCGCTCGGAATTCCGGCGTTTTCAAACAGCGAGGCGTCGTGTCCTGCACCACTCGGGATGACCTCAAAAGGCGTTCCCCGCTCGGTGCAGGTTTTGGCCAGCAGGTCGCAGAGCTGACGATCCATGACCGCCGGATTCGACAGCAGGCGACGGTCAAATTCAAAGCGAACCTGGCGCTCGCGGCTGATCGCGGTGCATTCAGCGCGCATCAGCTGATAGAAGGCTTCGAGCGTGTCGATGCTCTTGCTGCGCACTTCGAAGCTGAATTTGACCTGGCTGGGAATGCGTGTGACGGCGTGTTCGGCCGGATTGGTCGACATGATTCCGGTGGTCACCACCAGGTCGGTGCCGCGCTCGAGCAGCACGCTCCAGTGCTCGTCGAGGCGCATGATCAGGTCGGCGACGGCGAACAAGGCGTCGCGGCGTAGCCAGCGCGGTACGGCGCCGGAATGGCCGGCTTCGCCGATGCATTGCACGACGTTGTGGCGGATATTGCCGCGAATTCCGGAAACCACCGCCAGCGGCAGCTTGCGCGCGACCATCACCGGCCCTTGTTCGATGTGCAGTTCGAGATAGGCACGAACCCGGCTCGGGTCGAACAGCGGTTTCTGCAACTGGATTGCCTCGAGGTCAGCGCCGACGCGCTGCAGGCAGGTGGCGAGAGAGTCGCCCGTATTGCGTTGCTTGAGTGCCAGATCGTCGCTGTCGAGTTGGCCAAACAAGGCGCTCGACCCGACATAGGCCTTGCCGAACCAGGCGCTTTCCTCGCCGCGAATGCCGATCACCTGCAGCGGAACGGCGGACAGCTGGCCCGAGCGTTTCTGCGCCAGCAAGCAGAGCAATCCGGCGACGATTCCGGCCAGGCCGTCGTAGTTTCCGCCCTGGGGGACCGAGTCAAGGTGCGAACCGCACCACACCGAGGCGCCTTCTGCACAAGTCTGCGGCAGGCGAAACAGCAGGTTGGCGGCGCGGTCGCTGCTCACCTCAAACCCTTGCTCGACGGCGAATTCGCGCAGAAAATCGGCGGCGACCGATTCGCCATTGCCATAGCTCTCACGCGTGACACCGACGCCGTCGGAGGTGAGTTCGCGAATTTTTGAGAAAAGCATCTCGGCGACTGGGCGCAGTTCCAGAATGTCCATGCATGGTTTCCAGGAATTTATTCGGCAGGCTGCGTACAACGCAGACAAATCTTGGTCGTCAATTGACGGCGTGGCGACAGGCATATTGGGTGAAACCGGCCAGGCCGCCCCGACTTGAAGTCTGAGCGATCGCCTGGCCGGACGGCCTTGTTACTTGAGCTCCGTACCCTTGAGCTCCGGGATCAGGAACACCGTGGCGACCATGTCGGCCAGGTAGATCAAGGCCAGCAGAGCGATCGCGGTCTGGAACGAATACGCCGTAGCGAGCGCACCGACGACGACCGGACCGAAGCCGCCGACGCCGCGGCCGATGTTGAAGAGCACGTTCTGCGCAGTCGCCCGCGCTTCGGTCGGATAGGCTTCCGACATCACTGCGCCGTAACCGCCCATCATGCCGTTGACGAACATGCCGAGCAGCGCGCCAGCCCACAACATGGTCGTCGGGTCGGAAAGGCTCGAATAGACCAGCACCATGACGACGGCGCCGGTCTGGAACAGCAGGAAGCTCGGTTTGCGGCCGATGCGGTCAGCCAGTTGGCCGAAGATCCAGATGCCGGACATCATCCCGAGAATTGTCACGGCGGTCCACATCGACGACTTTGTGAGGTTGAATCCCAACTGCTTGGCGAGGAAGTTCGGCATCCAGATCATGATGCCGTAATAACCGAAGTTCTGCACCGAGCACAGTACGACGACACCGGCGCTGATCTTGGCGGTGGCCTTGTCCTTGATCAGCAGTTTGAAAGCTTCACCGATCGACTTGCGCTTGGCGGTGGTTTTGACGAACAACTCGGGTTCGTGCAACCTGTTGCGGATGAACCAGGCGACGAAGGCCGGAATCACGCCGACCATGAACATGCCGCGCCAGCCGATCGCCGGCAGTAACAGCGGTGTCAGCAAGGCGGCGGCCAGCACGCCGATCTGCCAGCCGAGCGCGACATACGAGGTGGCCTTGGCGCGGTGCTTGGCCGGCCAGGCTTCGGCGGCCAAGGCCATGCCGATGCCGAACTCGCCACCGAGGCCGATGCCGGCGACGGTGCGGTAGATCAGCAGATCCCAGTAACCGGTGGCAAAAGCACAGAGTCCGGTGGCCACGGCAAAAAGGACGATCGTCCAGGTGAGCACCCGAATGCGGCCGAAATGATCGCTGAGCGCACCAAAAATGAGCCCGCCGGCGACGGCGCCGATCAAGGTCCAGGTGACCAGCGACCCGGCCTGCGTCGGCGTGAAGTGCAGTTCGGCCGAAATCGACGACAGCATGAAGCCAAGAATCAGCAAGTCAAAGCCGTCCATGGCATAGCCTACGGTCGATCCGGCCAGAGCTTTCCAGCCATAACTGCTGACCTGGTGCCCGTCGCTTCCAGCATCAGAAGCAACAGGGGTGGCGTTGTTATTCATGTCAGTTTTCTCCCTGGTGGATTGTGATCAAAAGAATCAAGCGAGTGATTCAAAGCACGTTCTGTGCCGTATCGAATAATAGGATTTGTAGCTAAAAAGATACCAGTCTAATTTTATAAACACAACTATTTCTTCTCATTGCGCGCTTGGCGACCTGGCGAGGAAGCCCGAGTCGACCGCCGACTCAATCAGCTTGAGCGCCAGCGCGCCGAGCGCCGGGGCGCCTTGGGTAATCGATTCGGCGCGTCGGCGAACCTGGTCAGCGGTGACGCCGTTGGCTTGCCAGGCGCGGCCTTCGGTCAGGCTGTTATGGATCATCGGCATCAGGCGGTCGAGCGACAAGGCGAAGCGCGCTTCGGGCGTTGCGCTCGCCTCGTATTCGTCCCAGGCGGCGCGAAGACGCTCGGCTTGTGCCGCGGGCAGCAGACCGAAAATCCGCTCGGCGGCTGCCTGTTCGCGCGCGGTCTTGGTTTGTTCGCCGACGCTGTCGTAGGCGAAGGTATCGCCGGCGTCGATTTCGACCAGATCGTGCACCAACAGCAGTTCGAGAACGCGAGCGCTATCGACCGGGTCTGCCGCGTGTTCGCTCAGGATCATCGCCATCAGGCTGACGTGCCAGCTGTGCTCGGCGGTGTTCTCGCGGCGCGATCCGTCGGCCAGATAATTTTGCCGCAGCACGGTCTTGAGTCGGTCGATTTCGACGATGAAAGCGATCTGTTGTTCGAGTCGGGTAGCACTGTTCATGACAACTCCTTCAAATGGGCGATGTGCCCGATAGACTAGCGCCGGCTGATCAGCGCGGTGACGACGGCGTTGTGCAACGCTCGGTTAGCGTGTTGCGCTGTCGCTGGCGCGATTTGGCCGGTGCCGTAGGTGCCGAGTACCGGCAGCGCCGGGAAGCGCTGGCGCAGGGCGATGAGGTCGCGGTCTTCGCCGCCGTAAAAATAAGGGCCGCGGCCAATGCACGAGAAGAGCAGCGCGCCGGCCGGGTCGGGGGCCCTCGCCGCCAGCCGCCCGAGCATTTGCCGCATCTCGGCCTCGGCGCTCGGCGCTTGCCGGATGGCCCAGGCCAGGCGCTGTCCGGGGGGCAGTTGCTCGGTCAGCGTCAGCGAGCGGTCGGCGTTGACGGCGATGATCGCCAACGCGCGGTAGCGGCCGTCGGCGAGCGCCTGCCCGGCGTCGGCGTCGCTATCGATCAGCACGGCGCACAGCTGATGCAGCGCCGTGTCCTGGCACAGCTGCGGCGGCAGGACGCGGTTGAGGCTGTTCGCTGCGCTCTGGCCGCCGAGCCGCTCGACATCGTAGCCATTGCTGCGCTCGACTGGCTGCGCCTCGCCGAGCAGTCGCAGTCCGCTGGAGACGCCGAGGTCGACGCGTGCGCCGAGCAACTGCACGCTGCAGCGCTGTTCCGCCGTCAGCCGGCTCTGTTGCCAGGCCTGCGAACGCCCGACGCTGCCGGCGAAACTGCCGCCAAAGCGCGTTGGCGGTGCCGCCCACTCGACCGGGAAGTCGCCGCCGACATAGCTTAGTAAGGGGCCCGCCGCGGGGTGGCCGAGCGACAGGCCGGCGCCAAAAACCATGACCGCGGCGGCGGGGCGATCGACGGCCCAGCCGGCTTCGGTGAGCACGCCCGCGGCAATGCCGCCGGCGACCTGAGTGCAATTGGCGGCGCGCGCGCAGGCGGTAACCGCGGGCTGCGCGTGGCGTTCGAACTCGGGCGTCAGGAACAGCAGCACGCCGTTGGCGTGCGTCAGCCCGGCCTTGGCCAGCGCCTGACGCGTCGCCTGTTCGGCGAGCTGCGGCGACGGGTCGTTGCCGGTGACAAGAGCGGTAGCGACGGTCATAGGGAGAAGTATGTCCGGAAAATGCAGTTAACCACAACGAACACAACGGGCACAACGAGTACAGCATATCGGTGAGGTAAGAGCGTGTATCGATAGTCACGCGACAGCAATTGACGATAATTCAGGCAGTTGCTTTGTGTTCGTCGTGCCCGTTGTGGTTAATTTTCTAAGCCTTGTAAAGCTCGGTCTTTTCCTTGTACTCGCACAGGTCGGCGATGTCGCAGCGCCAGCATTCGGGTTTGCGCGCCTTGCAGACGTAGCGTCCGTGCAGGATCAGCCAGTGATGGGCGTCGTGCGCAAATTCGTCGGGAACGGCTTGCAACAGTTTCTGTTCGACGGCGAGCGGCGTCTTGCCGACCGCCAGCCGGGTGCGGTTGGCGACGCGAAAGATATGCGTATCGACGGCGATGGTCGGCTCGCCGAAGGCGGTGTTGAGCACCACGTTGGCGGTCTTGCGGCCGACGCCGGGCAGCGCTTCGAGCGCCGCTCGGTCGTTCGGCACCTCGCCGCCGTGGGTTTCGACGAGCTGTCGGCAGGTGGCGATGACGTTTTTGGCCTTGGTGTTATAGAGGCCGATGCGGTTGATGTAAGCGGCCAGTCGGTCTTCGCCGAGCGCGGCCATCGCCTGCGGCGTCGGCGCGTCGGCGAAGAGTGATCGCGTCGCCAGGTTGACGCTCTTATCGGTCGCCTGTGCCGAGAGAATCACCGCGATCAGCAATTGGAAGGTCGAGGCGTAATTGAGCTCGGTCGTCGGCGCCGGATTGGCGGCGCGCAGCCGAGCGAAAAATTCGGCGCGTTTAGCGGCGTTCATCGAACGTAGCTGCAAGTTGCGCGCGAGGCATGCTGCGAAACAGGTCCCGGTAGCGCCACGGGAACGACGTTCGAAGTGTTTCTCCCATCAACTCGTTTCTCGTCGCGTGCGTTGTGCACGTTGTGGTTAGGGGGCAATGCCACGATCAGTGGCTGCCAGCGGCGGTGACCGGCGCCGGCGGGCGTCGGCGCGAGCGCGCTGCGGCGCGCGACTCGACCCAGTTCTTCCAGGCGATCAGGCAGCCGAGCAGGATGAAGGCGCCGGGCGGCAGCATCGCCAGCAGCAGGCCGGGATAATCGGCCGGCAGGATTTGCAGCGGGTGCAGTCCGGGGAAGACCATGTCGATCCCCGAGAACAGCGTGCCGCGGCCGATCAGCTCGCGCAGTCCGCCGAGTAGGGACAGCGTCCACAGCATGCCGATGCCCATGAAAATTCCGTCGAACGCCGACTGCAACGGCGGGTTCTTGTTGGCGTAGGCCTCGACGCGCGCCAGAACGATGCAGTTGGTGACGATCAGCGGGATGAAGATGCCGAGCACCAGGTAGAGCTGATGCAGATTGGCGTTGAACAGCAGGTCGACGACGGTGACCAGCGCGGCGACGATCAGGATGAAAACCGGGATGCGGATTTCGTGCGGGATCAGGTAGCGCAGGCTGGCGACCGCGGCGCCTGAAATGGCCATTACCAGGATCGTCGCCAGCGAGAGCATGGCGCCATTGACGAGGTTGGTGGTCACCGCCAGCAGCGGACACAGACCGAGGATCTGGACAATGCTGGTGTTCTGCTTCCAGACGCCGTTGGCGGCGATCTGGCGGAATTCTTCACGGGTCATGGTGCTTCCTATCTTCCGGGAAAATGGATTCAACCTCCTTCAACACGGAGAGCACAGAGGCACGGAGAACACAGAGAAATGCTTGAAAATTGAATTTCCTCCGTGATCTCTGTGTCTCCGTGTCCTCCGTGTTGAGAGAGCTTAAGTCAATATACGCTTTCACTGCGGCGCGAAAAGCTGCGCGCGGTTCGCTTCGACGTACTGTGCGGCCTTGCCGACGGCCTTGATCACGGCGCGCGGCGTGACTGTTGCGCCGGCGACCGAGTCGAAGCGGCCGCCGTCCTTTTTGACTTTCCATTCGCGCGCATCGATAGTCGTCGGCTGCAAGCCGTCAAATTGGGTGATCCACGGGTGCTGCCTGTTCTTGTCCTTCTGCGGCTCGATGTAGTCGCCCAGTCCCGGCGTTTCCTTGTGCTGCGTGACGCGTACGCCGAGTACCGCGCCGTCGGCGGCAAAGGCGATCAGCAGGCGGATCTTTCCCGCATAGCCGTCGGGCGCGACCGCTTCGAGTACCAGCGCGTTGGGCCGGCCGTTTCGACGCGCGCGATACGCCGTCGAAGTTTCGCCCTGACCGAGTTCGGGGCTCGCTGCCAGCTGAACGGCGTCCTTGAGCAGGTCGTTGTCGTAGCTTGCGCGCGGCAGGACTTCGTCGATCAGCTTCATTTTTTCGCCGGCTGCCGCCGCTTCGATGGTCGGCAGCGTCCACAGATAGGCGGCGGACAGCAGTCCGGTGAAGACGACGACGAAGAGGAACAGGATCACCGCCGTACGCCCGGCCATCTTCATCGCGCTCGGCGGCTTGGCAAGCTGGGTCATGGCTTGCCCTTCATGCCGAAGATCGGCGGCTGGGTGTACAGGTCGATCAGCGGAACGCCGATGTTGAGCAGCAAGACGGCAAAAGCGACGCCGTCGGGATAGCCGCCGAAGACGCGGATGAGATAGGCGAGGACGCCCGCCGCGAAGCCGAAGATCAGCTTGCCCTTGGGCGTCGTGCAGCCCGACACCGGGTCGGTGACGATGAAGAAGGCGCCGAGCATCGAACCGCCCGAGAAGAGATGAAAGAGCGGATTGGCGAACTGGTCGGGATGCCACAACCAGAGTGCGCTAGCGGGCAGCGCGATGCCGCCGATGAAGGCGAGCGGCGCGTGCCAACTGATGATCTTGCGCTGCCACAGCCAGAGGCCGCCCAGGAGGTAGGCGGCAGCGACCCATTCCCAGCCGTGTCCGGCGAGATAGCCATAAGTGTTGCTGTCGGCGACGATCTTGGCGACTGATGTTGCCCCCTCGCCGAGCTTGAGCGCGGTCTTGAGCGCGTCGAGCGGCGTTGCGCCGCTCATCGCATCAAGCCGTGGCGCGAAGCCAAAGATCAGCGCCAGCTGATCGGCAAAGCCGGCATTGGTGTCGACCGGCGGCCATTGCGACATCAGCGCCGGGAATGAGACGATGCCTACCGCGAAAGCGATCATCGCCGGATTGAATGGGTTCTGGCCGAGTCCGCCGTAGAGGTGCTTGGCGATCACGATGGCGAACAGCACGCCGACGACGATCAGCCACCACGGCGCCAGCGGCGGGAAGGCGAGCGCGATCAACCAAGCGGTGACGATGGCGCTGCCGTCGCCAAGAAAGAGTGCTAACGGCCTGTCGCGCAGCTTGAGCATTGCCGCTTCGGCGAGCAGCGCGGTGACGCTGGCGACGATTAACTGGACCAGCACCGCCGGGCCGAGCAGCCAGACGTAGACGGCGATCGCCGGCAGCAGCGCGGCGAGCACCTGCAGCATGACGCGCTGGACGCTGACGTTCTGCGAGAGATAGGGCGGAGTGGTGAAAGTCATGTTTTGGAAAGCTCCTTCAACACGGAGTACACGGAGGCACAGAGATCACGGAGGAAAACCGATTTAGTCATTTCTCTGTGTACTCCGTGGCGCGGCACTTCCTTCGGTCGTCTCTGTGTTCTCCGTCCCACGGGGATTTCCTGCGGGCATGTCGAAAGCGGTTTGCAGCGTTTGTAAGGGCGCCCGGCGTGCTTCGATTTCGGCGATTTCCTTGCGTTGGGCGATCGTCAGTCCGTCGGTGTTCTTCGGCTGCACGGCTTCGCGCTGGACGCGGGCGCGCTCGATGGCGGCGGCGATCGCCGCTTTCTTGGCGGTCTGCGCTTCGCTTGCGGCGTCGGCCGGAGATTCGGCAGTCGGTGCTGCGTTGGCAGCTCCGGCCTCTGGTGTAGGCGCCGCCTTCTTGGCGGCAGCGGCCTTGGCCAGACGCGCCGCTTTTTCGGCCTTGTCGCGTTCGTCGCGTTCGTTGCGCGCTTCGAAGCGCGCTTTGGCGGCGTCGGCCAGGTTCTTTTCGCGCTCTCGCGACCAGATCTCGCTCTTGGCGAAGCGAAAGTACTGGACCAGCGGGATGTGCGACGGGCAGACGTAGCTGCAGCAGCCGCATTCGATGCAGTCGAAGATCTTGTATTCCTGCGTCTTGCCGAAGTTCTTGGCGCGCGCGAACCAGTACATCTCGAACGGCGCCAGTTCGTGCGGGCAGACCTGCGCGCACGCGCCGCAGCGGATGCACGGCATTTCGGGCGGCGCCGGCGGGAACAGCGTCCTTGAACCGGCGATGATGCAGTTGCTCGCTTTGACGAGCGGCGCTTCCAGGCTAGGTACTTCAAAGCCCATCATCGGGCCGCCCATCAGATAGTTGTCGGTGTCGGCCTTGGGGCCACCAAGCGCGACAAAATCTTTGATCGGCGTTCCGATCAGCACTTCCCAGTTGCGCGGCGCTTCGACGTTGCCGGTCAGCGTGACGATTCGCGAGATGAGCGGTTCGCCGTGCGCGATGGCGCGCCAGGCGGTATAGGCAGTGGCGACGTTGAAGCACTGCACGCCCATTTCGGGCGAACGGCGGCTGGCCGGGACTTCCTTGCCGGTGAGCACGCGGATCAATTGCTTGGCGCCGCCCGCCGGGTAGCGCGTCGGCACGGCGATCACTTCGAATTCGGCAAAGTCCTCGCCGAGTTTTTGTAACGCGGCGCTCATCGCGGCGACCGCTTCGGGCTTGTTGTCCTCGATGCCGATCAGTACGCGCTTGGGTTGCAAGAGGTCGCGGAAGATTCCGGCGCCGCGAACGATCTCTTCGGCGCGCTCGCGCATCAAGAGGTCGTCGCAGGTCATGAATGGCTCGCACTCGGCGCCGTTGATGATGAGTTCGTCCATCGCCACCGACTTGGCGGCGGCGAGTTTGGCGTGGCTCGGGAACACCGCGCCGCCGAGTCCGACCACCCCCGCATCGCGCAGGATTTCGCGAACGCGCTCGGGCGCCAGCGACTGGTAATCGATCGGGGCGCGTTCTATCCATTCGTCGCGGCCGTCGGTTGCGATCACCACGCAGAGCGTCGGCAGCCCCGACGGGTGAGCGGCAACGCGCTCTTCGACGGCGATCACGGTTCCTGACGACGGCGCGTGCACCGCCGACGATAGCCACTTATCGGCGCTGCCGATGCATTGGCCCTTGCGCACGTAGTCGCCGGTTTCGACCAGTGGAGTCGGCTGGCCGCCGATGCTTTGATGCAGCGGAACGACGAGCAGCGGCGGCAGCGGCGCGCGGCCGATCGGTTGCTGCACCGATGGCGCCTTGTGCGTGTCGGGCTTGACGCCGCCCTTGAATTTGAAGAGTTGGAGCATAGGGTTGGCTTTTTGGCGTTCAGGCGACGCGCTTGAACTGTTTGATCTCGATCACCGGATACTTCCACTTCCAGCTGTCGATGTTCTCGGTGATTCGCGCCATGCGGATGCATTCGACCGGGCACGGCGCAAGACACAGTTCGCAGCCGGTGCACAAGGCGCCGACGATGGTGTGCATCTGCTTGGCGGCGCCGACGATGGCGTCGACCGGGCAGGCCTGGATGCACAGCGTGCAGCCGATGCAGGTCTGCTCGTCGATGATCGCGACCTGCTTGGGCTTTTCTTCGGCGTCGAGCGGCTTGACTTCGCGGCCGAGCAGGTCGGCGAGCTTGCGAACGCCTTCCTGGCCGCCGGGCGGGCACAGATTGATTTCGGCTTCGCCTTCGGCGATCGCTTCGGCGTAGGGTTTGCAGCCGGGATAGCCGCATTGCCCGCACTGCGTCTGCGGCAGGATGGCCTCGATTTTTTCAACGAGCGGATTGCCTTCGACCTTGAATTTGATCGAGGCGTAACCGAGCGCCGAACCGAGCACGATGGCGCCGAGCGCCATGATCAGGATCGCGGTGAGCATTACTGGTACTTGTCCAGGCCGGCGAAGCCCATGAAAGCGAGGCTCATCAGCCCGGCGGTGACCATCGCGATGGCCACCCCGCGAAAATGCACGGGAACGTCGGCGCCCTCGACACGCTCGCGGATTCCGGCGAAGAGCACCAGCACCAGCGAAAAGCCGATGGCGCTGCCGGCGCCGAAGAGCAGCGACTCGACGAAGTTGTAGTTGTTGGCGACGTTGAGCAGCGGTACGCCGAGCACCGCGCAGTTGGTGGTGATCAGCGGTAGATAGATGCCCAGCACCTGGTGCAGCACCGGGCTGGTTTTCTGGATCACCATCTCGGTGAGCTGGACGATTGCCGCGATGGTGACGATGAACGACAGCGTGCGCAGGTATTCGAGCCCGAACGGCATGAGCAGGAAGTGGTCGATGACGTAGCTGGCGCCGGTCGCGACGGTGAGCACGAAGGTCGTCGCCGAGCCCATGCCGAACGCCGTTTCCACTTTTTTGGAAACGCCCATGAACGGGCACAGGCCGAGGATTCTGACCAGCACGACGTTGTTGACGAGCACGGCGCCGACGATGATGAACAGGTAATGGGTCATGGGTGGCCGGGCGGAAAAAGCCTGCAAAGGCTGCAGGGGCGGCAAAGCGTTGCGATTATCCGCTATTGGCGGGGGGCATTCAACCTTGTTGCAGGCATAAGTATATAAGGCGTTACGCTTTTCTTGCCTTGGCGATCGCTGCTGCGGCCTCGGCGATCAGGCTGGGGCCGCGATAGACCAAGCCCGAATAGAGTTGCACCAGGCTGGCGCCGGCTTCGATCTTGGCCTGCGCATCGGCGCCGGAGAGGATGCCGCCGACGCCGATGATCGGCACTTCGCCGGCGAGCGCGCGGGCGAATTTGCCGAGCACGCGTGTCGACTTTTCGAACAGCGGCGCGCCCGACAGGCCGCCGGCTTCGCTGGCGTTCGGCAAGCCGTCGACGCCGTCACGCGACTGCGTGGTGGTGGTCGCGATCGCGCCGTCGATGCGCTGCGCGCGCAGCCGGTCGGCGATCGACTGGATCTGCCCGTCGTCAAGATCGGCGGCGATCTTGATCGCCAGCGGAACGTACTTGCCGTGTTTGTCGGCGAGCCGAGCCTGTTCGGCCTTGAGGCGCGAAAGCAGCGCGTCGAGCGCGTCGTTGGCGCCCGAAATATTGATCGCGATATAGCTTGCCACGCCATAGACGCGCTCAAAGCCGATCAGGTAGTCGTCGGCCGCTTTTTCGATCGGCGTGTCGAAATTCTTGCCGATGTTGATGCCGACGATTCCGCCGCGGCGCGCGAACTGCGCGCTCGCGAGGTGGGCCAGCAACTGGTCGGCGCCGCGGTTGTTGACCCCTAGCCGGTTGATGATCGCCTGGCTTTCCGGGACCCGGAAGAGGCGTGGTTTGGGGTTGCCCGGTTGCGGGCGCGGCGTCACGGTGCCGATCTCGATGAAGCCGAAGCCCAGCGCAGCGAGCGCATCGACGTGTTCGCCATCCTTGTCGAAGCCGGCGGCGAGACCCACCGGGTTGGGAAAGCTGATGCCCATCACGCGAACCGGATCGGGCGGCGGCGCTTTGGCCAGCAGGCCGGCGATTCCCGCACGGTTGACGAAGTCGATTCCGCTCATCGCCAGAGCGTGCGCGGTTTCGGGATCGAGCGCGAAGAGAAGCTTGCGGATCAATGAATCATGCATCGGCGAATTTTACCGCATCGGCGCTGCTGATGACGTTGGCAAAGCCTGCGCGACACCCGACCATTGGCCTGCGCCGATGCGCTGCAGAACGATGGTCAAGCGCACTTCAATCGGCTATTCTCGGCGTTCCTCATGACTTAGCGTTGGCGTGGGCAATTTCTCATTTCTCGCTGCTTTGCAGTTGCTATCCAGCCATCGTTGGCTCAGAGCGATCCGCAACAGTCTGGTGCTGCTGTTGCCGGTTATTTTTGTCGGGGCGGTGGCGCTGCTGCTCGGCAGCTTTCCTTTCGCCATTCTGCTGCCACAGACGTCAGTGGAGGTGTGGCGCGATTTGAGCCGTTTGGCGCTGCTCGTGTGGCAGGCGAGCGGCGGCATCCTGGCGCTGTGTCTGGTGGTGCTGATCAGTTACTACCTGGCTGCTGACGCCAGAGAAAGGCGGGGTGCTGAAGTTTCTCCGCCGTTGGTGGCGACTGTGGCGCTGGTCAATTTCTTCGTCTTCACCCTAGTTTTTCTTGATCCGACCCAGGCGCTCAGCCTGTCGACGTTCGGCGCACGCAGTACGCTGAGCGCCATTCTGGTCGCCATTTCGAGTTCCGAGCTGCTCTTCCTGTGCTTGCGCTGCAAGGTGCTACGCGCCGGACGCCAGACCTACGTACTCGACCCCAGCCTGCATCTGGCCGTTCGTGCCATCGTTCCGGTGCTGGCGACCGTGGTGGCGTTTTTTCTACTCAGCAAGGCGCTAACGCTGTTTCATCCCGATTTGAGCCGCTCGATCGGCGTCGGCCTGCTCTGGCTCGACCAGGCTTTCGCCAGCGAGCTGCCCGGATTGCTGGTGCTCAGCGTCTTGCATCAACTGCTCTGGTTCGTCGGTATCCACGGAACGAATGTGCTGGAAAACGTCTTTTCCGTTCTTTTTTATTCGGCCGGCGATGGCCGGCAAGTCCTCGGGATGTCGAAGACGCTTTTCGACCTCTACGTGCATGTCGGCGGGTCGGGGTCGACGCTCGGCCTGCTGCTGGTGATCCTGATCCGTCACCGGTCCGGCGACTCCGGGCGGGTCGCCCGCTACGCGCTGATTCCGTCGCTGTTCAACATCAACGAGCTGGTGATCTTCGGCCTGCCGATCGTTTTCAATCCGGTCTATCTCGTCCCCTTCGTGCTTGCGCCGCTGCTGCAGATCGTCGTGAGCTACCTTTGCGTTCGTTACGGGCTGGTCGCTCTCGATGTCGTCGCGGTGCCCTGGATCACCCCGCCGCTGCTGGCCGGGACGATCAATTCAGCAAGCTGGCATGGCGGTGCGCTGCAGCTTTTCAATCTGTTGATGAGCGCCGCGGTTTATTCGCCATTCGTCGGCTTCGCCGAGCGGCAACGACATCGCGAGGGGCTCGGCAATGTGCAGCGCATCCTTTCCGAAATTGAAGGCATCCGGGTTCAGTCGAGCAGCGTTCTCAGCCGCCATGACGACATCGGCCACACCGCGCGCAAGCTGGTCCACGAATTCATTCAGGACCTTGGCACGGAGCGGGTCTTTCTTGCCTATCAGCCGCAGCACGACGCCGGTCAACGGGTGGTCGGCGTCGAGGCGCTGCTGCGCTGGCAACACCGCCATTTTGGCTTCATCTCGCCCGGCGTCATCTGCGTGCTGCTTGAAGAGTCCAATCAGATCTGCGCCTTGGGGCGCTGGACAATCGCTGCTGCCTGTCGGCAGTTGCGCGACTGGAAGCTGGCGGGGATCGAAAATCTGCGCGTGTCGGTCAATCTCTCGCCGTTGCAGCTCAAGGACGCCGGGCTGCTGCCGCTCGTCGTCGAGAGCTTGCAGCGCAATCAGCTGCAGGCGGGCGAACTGGCGCTGGAACTCACCGAGTCGCAGCATGTTCCCGATGACCGGGAATCGGAGCAAACGCTCAAGGCGCTGCAAGCGATGGGGATTCATCTTGAGATGGACGACTTTGGCATGGGCTACAGCTCGATGCTCTATATCCGGCGCTTTCGTTTCGACGCCATCAAGCTCGACGGCTCATTGACCCGTGAGGTGCTGCAGAGCAATAACTGCTGCGACATCATCGCCTCGGTGGTCCAGCTGGCTCGCGCGCTCAAGATGCGGGTCATCGCCGAATACGTGGAAACGCGCGAACAGCAGGAATTGCTGGCGAAGCTTGGCTGCGATGCTTTTCAGGGGTATTTGTACAGCCCGGCGCTGGTCGGCGAGCTGTGCCTCAACTATCTACGCGAGCGGGCGCCGGCCGGCGATTGACTGATCGGCGAATCATTGCTCAAGCCACTTGAGCAGGCTGGCGAAGAGCAGGTCGGGGTCGATTGGCTTGACGATGAAATCGTTCATGCCGGCGGCGAAGCAGCGCGCCTTGTCTTCGGCGAAGGCGTTGGCGGTCATCGCCAGGATCGGGGTCTGATGGTGTTTGGCCAGTTTCCGGATTCTTGGTGTCGCTGCCAGGCCGTCGAGATTGGGCATCTGCATGTCCATCAGGATCAGCGCGTAATCGTTATCGGTGGCGCGGCGGATCGCCTCGACGCCGTCGGCCGCCGTATCGACGGCGAGACCACAGTCTTCGAGCAGATACTGTGAAATGGCGAGGTTGACCGGTTCGTCGTCGACCAGCAGGACGCGGCGGCCGGCATGGCGTTCGCGGATCGCCGCTTCGGCATCGGCCGGCGCGATCGGCGGAATGATCGCCTGAGCGTCGGCTTGACGCCTCAGACGGACGGTGAACCAGAAGGTGCTGCCGACGCCCGGCTGACTTTCGACGCCGGCGTCGCCGCCCATCAATTCGGCGATCCGCCGGGTGATCGCCAGCCCCAGTCCGCTGCCGCCGTATTTGCGCGTCGTCGAATTGTCGGCCTGTTCGAAAGCGCCAAAGAGTCGAGGCAGAACGTCTGGCGCGATGCCGATGCCGGTGTCAGTCACTGCGAAGCGCAGCACCGCCGAATGGTCGTCAACGTCGAGCACCTGCGCGCGCAGCGTCACTGATCCGTGTTCGGTGAACTTTATGGCGTTGGTCGCGTAGTTGAGCAGCGCTTGCTGCAAGCGCGTCGGGTCGCCGCAGAGGCCTGACGGGAAAGGCGCGCAGGGGCCTTCGACGCGTAGCGCCAGGCTTTTGGCCTGGGCGCGTTCGCTGACGATGGCGCTGACGTTGGCGAGCAGGCGGTCGATACGTACCGGGGCGTCGTCGAGGACAAACTTGCCGGCCTCGATCTTGGACAGGTCGAGGATGTCATTGATGGTCGCCAACAGGTGGCGGCTGGCGGTGTCGATCTGGTCGAGGCGCTCGGCCTGCTGCGCGGTGACGCCGCTGCGGCGCAGGATGCTGGCCATGCCCAGGATGGCGTTCATCGGGGTGCGGATTTCGTGGCTCATATTGGCCAGGAAGGCGCTCTTGGCGAGGTTGGCGGCCTGCGCGGCGTCGCGCGCCTGCGCCAGTTCGGCGGTGCGCGAAGCGACCAGTTCTTCGAGGTGGTGGCGGTGCTGCGCAAGCTCGGCCTCGCTCGCCTTGCGCTCGGCGATGTCGGTGCCGATGCCCATGAAATACGAGCGGTTCTGCGCCTCGAACCTGACGCCGGAAAGGTGGAAGGGACGCGCCGTCCCGTCTTTGGCGAGCAGTTGCGCTTCGACGGTGCCTTCGCCGTCTGCCATCAGCTTTTCGATGGCGTCCATGACCGCGTTCTTCGCTTGCGGAAGATGCCAGTCGGTGACGTGACGGCCTTCCATCTCTGCCGTCTGATAGCCGAGCAGCACCTCGTGCTGCTTGTTCCAGAGCACCAGGCGGCATTCCGGGTAGGTGTAGAGGTAAAAGATCCCGGGCAGCTTGTCGAGCACCAGCGCCGAGAACTGTTGTTCCTCGCGCAGCGCCGTTTCACGTTGGCCCAGCGTTTCGAGCAGCCGGTTGAAGCTGGCAATCAGTTGGCCGACCTCGTCGTCGCGGATGATCGGCAGCGCCTGCGCCGGCTGCTGGCTCAATGGCAGCGATGCCAGCGTTTTTGCGGCAGCGACCAAGGGTTTGAGCTGGCGGCGCACGATCCACCAGCTTAGGCAGCCGGCCAGCAGCGTCAGCACGAACGTCGCCAGCAGCATGCGTCGCTTCATGTCGCGGATCGGCGCAAAGGCTTCGGCGGTCGGCAACTGCGCCACCACGTACCAGCCCGCCGCCGGAACGGCTTTGGCCGAGACCAGCTCTTCGACGCCGTGCAGGTTGATCAGCATACCGGAACCCTCGTCGCCGGCAACAAAGCGATCGATCAGCGGGCTGACGCCAGGGGCCGGCAGCGCTTCGAGGATGCGGCTTTTGTCGGTGGCGGTGACGACCAGCCGATGTTGCGGCGAAATCAGCAGGTAACCGCCAGATTTGCCGTAGGCGTTTTCGCCGATCTGGTCGAGAAAATTGGGGCGTGTCAGGTTGGTCACCCCGGACAGCGCGCCGATTACCTGGTTGTGCGAGTCGATGATCGGCACCACCATGCCCAGCACCGGGACCTTCAAGGTTTTGCCCGGACCCGGGCGGGCAATCGTCGATTGGCCTTGCCTGAGCGCGGCGGCGACCGCGTCGTTGTCCATGAAGTTTATGCCGATGCGCGCAGCCGACGACGGAATGTCGGCAATCACCGTGCCGTCGAGGTCGAAGACGTTCATTCCCGCGTTGAACAGCATCTGCAGCGCCATGTTCTGTTCGAGCACCGCCTGCAGACTGGCCGGTCTGTCGCGCATCGCCGGCGCCGAAGCGGCGGCGACGATCTCCAGCACTTCGAAGCGGGTGCGCAGTTCGTGGTCGAGTTGACTGGCCAGCAACGATGCCGTCGAAAACTGTTGTTCGCCGAGCAGGCGCTCCATGTCGCGGCGCAACATCTGGCTGGCGAAAAACGACAGCGACCACAGGCTCGCCAGGAAAATGGCCAGCGTCGCCAGGGTGATCCGGGCTTTGAGCGAATGCTGCGGGAGAACTTTGGAAACCATTGCCGTGGCCGTCGTGAAAGCGATGCGCTGCGATTGCTGCGATGATACCCCGGTTGCCGCGGGCCGCCGTCAACTACCGGTCGCTGGCCGCATTCCTCGCGGTGCCGGCCGCAGCGCTGATCGCGTCGGCGAAAACCGGCGTCAGCGCGGCCGCAAAATCGTGGCCCATGCCGTCGATCAGGCGCAGCTGCGCGCCGGCGATGTGGTCGGCGACGTCGTGTGCGCAGGCCGGCAACAGCAGCGGATCGTCGCGACCGTGCAGCACCACGGTCGGGCAGCTGATGGTGGTGAGCAGCGCGCGGCGGTCGCCGCCGGCCAGCACCGCGGCGAGTTGTCGCGCGACGCCGGGCGGGTAGTAGGCGCGATCGTATTCGTCGCCGAACAGCGTCTGCAATTCGCCGATCGGTGTCGGATAGCCGGGGCTGGCGATCGGCAGGTGACGCGCGATGGCGTTGGCGATGACGCCAGCGCGGTCGTGCGCGGGCGGCAGCGGCGCGAACAGCGCCATCACCGCGGCCGGCGTCGGCGGCGGCAGCAGCGGGTTGCCCGACGTCGACATGATCGAAGTGAGCGACCAGGCGCGTTGCGGATAAGTCGCGGCGATGATCTGCGCGATCGCCGCGCCCATCGACGCGCCGACCAGATGCGCTTGCTCGATGCCGAGCGCGTCGAGCAGACCGACGCTGTCGGCGGCCATCGTTTCGAGCGTGTAGGGCAGCGCGGCGAGCGGCTCGCCGGCGAGCAGCGCGCCGATGTCGGGGCGCGGCAGGTCGGTGCAGTGCGTCGATTCGCCGCAGTCGCGGTTGTCGAAACGCAGCACGCGAAAACCGCGTTCGACCAGCAGTTCGCACAGCCCGCGGTTCCAGCGCGTGAGCTGGGCACCCAGCCCCATGATCATGAGCAGCGTTGGCGCGTCATCGGCACCCGCCGATTCATAGTGCAGTTCGATGCCGTTGGCGGCTATTCGTGGCATGGGGTTCCCGGCGTCGGGACGTCAAGCGTCGACAGTTCGGCGAGTTCGTTGGCGGCAGCGGCGAGGTCGCCGAAGACCAGCCGGCAGGAAACCGCCAGCATCAGATTGAGCGGCAGGCCGAAATCTTCGACGCGCAGGCCGTCAGCGGCGAGCGGTATGGCGCCGTGATCGTGGCCGACCTTGTCCTTGTGCATCCGGCGGTCGGCAAGGTAGCCGATCACCGTCTTGCCGTGAGCGGCGGCGAAGCCGACCTCGAAGCAGGTTCCCGAATCGGGCTCGACGCCGCGAAAGGCGTTGAGATTGGCGAGCACGACGTCGGCCGAGCGGATCATCGCGAGATTGGCGTAGTAGATGCTGCTGGCCGTGCTTTCTTCGCCGTCGATCGGAATCAATGCCTGCAGACCGTGTGCGGCGAGCAGCTCGCGCGCCGCCGCCGCCCAGGCGACGGCGTCGGGGCGGAAGATGTCGGGCCCGGCGAGATAGACGCGCAACGCGCCGGCGGACTGGGGTCTTGGCATGGAGATCGAGAGCACTAGATCCAGGGCTTGCCGACCGGCAGCACGTCGCGGCCGAAGACGTCGGCAAAAATGATATGCGCCATGATATACCAGGCCATCGCCGCGGTCGCCATCAGTTCGTAGCCGGCCACCACGGTAAGCTGGTGATAGCCGAAATGCGCGAGATCGAGCAGCACGAAGCCGATCAGCAGCAGCGTGAACAGCAGCCCGAGCGCGCCGCTGACGCGCATTGCGCCGATCCACAGGATCACCGTGAACAACGTCCAGGCGACCAGAAACCAACCGACGTCGGTCTCGCTCGAAACGTAGATGTTGAAGTGGTTGCCGATGAAGATCAGCGCCAGCGAGATCCAGAAACAACCAAAGGCGGTGAATGCGCAATAACCAAAGTTGTTGCCGGTCTTCATTTCTTGCAGGCCGGCGATCATCTGCGCCAGCCCGCCGAACACCACGGCCAGCCAGACGACCGGGCCGAGCCCCATCCAGCCGACGTTGTGAAACTGCAGGATCAGCGTCGTGAAGCCGAAACCGCCGAGGCCGACGACCGCCGGATTGCCCAATTTATGTTCTGCCATGCTGCCACTCCAGGTGATTAATTAAAAATTTGCAAAACGATCCTGGTCGGCTTGCTGCCCACGAAATGCATCGCCTGGCGCAGAACCTGACCGGCAATCTCGTGTGCTGGTGAGCGCCGTACGGCGCGAGTCGGGCGCGGATTCTACCTCAAGCGCACGTCGTGCGGCAGCGTCGACGCGTGTCAAAAGCGTCTTGCGGTGGGTTTTGCTCGTTTGACTGCGCAGCCCGAATTTGCCAGGTGACGATCGTCGCGACATACTGGCGCCCCGGCGCCGCGGCGCCGGTTTTTTCGGGAGCCTTCGTGCCTATTCATTTTTCGCGCCTTGCCGTCGCTTTATTGGCATGCTCTTCGGCGCTGCCGGCGGCGTTTGCGGCGCCCGCCGAGCAGGTGCTCTGCCATTACACCTATGGCGGCGAGAGCAAGACGCTGGCGGCGCTGCCGGTAGCCTCACCATATGCGGTCAAGGCGATCGACATCGGTTCGTTCTTCCACTTTCGCGTCGTTTTCCAGAACCAGCCCGTGGGCAGCGCGTCGATCAAGGTCTATACCTATGCCGATCGCGACGACGGCCCGTTGCTGGTTCACCAGGCGACCTTCACCTATCCGCCGCAGCAACACGTTGCTGCGCGTTATGGTTTTAGCGGCCTGCATTCGGTTCATGAACCGGTGCGCGACGGCGAGCTGCAGTACTGGTGCGAACTCTCCTCGGGCAAGCGTTCGCCACGCCGGGAGGCACCATGACACTCAGGATTGCCGTCACGCTGATTGCCTTGCTGGTTTCTTCTTTCGCCCAGGCCGAAGCTCAGTCGGCTCCGCTGCGCCTGGTCCTGGTCCTGGTCGGCGACATCATGCTAGACGACGGGCCAGGGCGGCTGATCGCCGGCGGTGGTGATCCGTTGGCGCCATTTGCCGCAGAGCTCGCCGACGCCGATTACACCATCGGCAACCTCGAGTGCCCGATCGCCACCGTCGGCAAAGCGCTCGAGAGCAAGATCTTCGCCTTTCGCGCCGACCCGCGCGTGGTCGATCGGCTCAAGGGGCGCTTCGACGCGCTGGCGGTCGCCAACAACCACTCGGGCGACTACGGCAAGGCGGCGTTTCTCGAAACGCTGACCCTCCTTGACCGTGCCGGAATCGTCCACTTTGGCGGCGGACGCGATCTCACTAGCGCGCATGCGCCGCTGTGGATCGAACGCCAGGGATTGCGCATCGCCGTGCTCAGCTACAACGAATACAAGCCGCGTTCCTTCGAGGCCGGACCCGACTGGCCCGGAATCGCCTGGAGCGAGGATAGCCAGGTGACGAGCGACATCCGCGCCGCGCGTGCGGCCGGCGCCGACCTGGTGATCCCGCTCATGCACTGGGGCTGGGAGCGCGAACTGGCGCCGACCGAACGCCAGCGGCAACTGGCGCGTTTGATGATCGACGCCGGCGCCGACCTCGTCGTCGGCGGTCATCCGCACGTCACCCAGGGCGCCGAATACTACCGCGGCAAGCTGATCGTCTATAGCTTGGGCAATTTCGTTTTCGACGGTTTCGATCAGCCGGCCGAAAAGCGCGGCTGGTTGTTGCGCTTGACGCTCTCTCGCCAGGGACTGGTCGCCTGGGAGACGGTCGCCGCGCAGATGGACCAGGACGGTACGCCGCACCCGGTGCCCGGTGCACTGACGCCGTGCGGACCAGCTGGGCAAGCGCGCCACGGCACCGTCGACAGCTGCGTCAATCGCTGAGGCGAGCCGATAGACCGTCGCGTCCTTCGCGCTGTTCTCTCACGAGGGCTTGCTAATGGCTATCAGTCATGGGTGCAGAAGACTGCACCACAGCGGTGCGACCCCTTTGCCGTTTTGGTGATCTCCTGCGCAGGGCGCCCATCTTTTGCTGCTGCCGTCAGGCTCGCAGACGACGGCGTCGGGCTGGTTGCGGCGCGCCAACAAGGGCTTGGAGCTGGCGTTGTCAAGGCTTTCGCAATTGGGCGCGAGATTTGCTTAGTGTCTTTGTGTCGCCTCGACGTGAGCGGGGCTCAACTTTACAAGGACGCTAGCAATGAAATCATCGAAACGCAGTTTCCTCGTCGCTCTCGGTCTGGCGGCGGTGTCGCTGGCTTGGACGTCAGCCCATGCGCAGAACGCACTGGAAGCTGTCAATAAGTCGAAAGTCGTGAAGATCGGTATTCCGACCGACTACCCACCCTACGGCTTTGTCGGTCTCGATCTGAAGCCGCAGGGCATGGATATCGACGTCGCCTATCTGATCGCCAGCAAGCTCGGCGCCAAGGTCGAGCTGGTTCCGGTGGTCAGCGCCAACCGGATTCCTTATCTGCAGACCAAGAAGGTCGATCTGGTCGTCGCCACGCTGGGCAAGAACGAAGAGCGCATGAAGATCATCGATTTTTCGCATGCTTACGCGCCTTTCTATCAGGGAATCTTCGCCAACAAGGAGGTGTCGATCAAGAGCTTCGCCGACCTCGCGGGCAAGACCGTGGCAGTGGCGCGTGGCGGGATGGAAGACGAGATGCTCGCCAAACTCGCGCCGAAGGAGACGATCGTCAAGCGTTTCGAAGACCAGGCAGCGACCACGGCGGCCTTCGCCTCCGGCCAGACCCAGGTGATCGCCATCAGTGTGTCGAACATCGGCGTGCTGTCGCAGAAGCAGCCGCAACTGGGCATCGAGTACAAGCTGCTGCTGCGCGACAGTCCTTGTTTCGTCGGCGTCGCCAAGGGCGAAGACGCGTTGCGCGGCAAGGTCAACGAGATCATTTTGGCCGCCAAGGCCGACGGTACCTTGAACAAGTTCGCGCAAAAATGGCTCAAGCGCGAAGCGGGAGAGCTGCCGCTCTGAGGCAAGTCGGTCGGGCACGCCCGACCAGTCCGGACGTTCTCTCCAAGCACAAGCAAGGTATTCATGACTATCGAACTTCAGTTCTGGCCGATTCTGGTGCAATGGCCCTTGCTGCTCAGCGGCGCTGCCGTGACCGTCGCCTTGACCGGAGTGGCGACGCTTTTCGGGATGCTGATCGGCGTGCTCTGCGCCTGGTCGCGCGTCAATGGGCCGCTGCTCCTGCGCTGGTTGTTCGGCGCTTACGTCGAGCTGATTCGCAACACGCCATTCATCGTCCAGCTCTTTTTTGTGTTTTTTGGCCTGCCTGCCGCCGGCGTCAAGCTCAGTCCGCTGAGCGCGTCGATTCTGGCGATGGTCGTCAACCTCGGCGCCTATTCGGCTGAAATCATCCGCGCCGGAATCGAAGCGACGCCGCGCGGCCAGTTCGAGGCGGCCAAGAGTCTGGCGCTCGGCCCGCTGCAGACCTTCGTCTATGTGGTGTTGCCGCCGGCGTTGAAGAAGGTGTGGCCGGCGCTAGTCAGCCAGATCACCATCGTGATGCTGGGGTCGGCCGTCTGCGGTCAGATCTCGACCGAAGAACTCAACTATGCGACCAACCTGATCCAGGGCCGCAATTTCCGGGCTTTCGAGGCGTACATTGTCGGCACCCTGATCTACCTGGCGCTGGCCGTCGCGCTGCGCCGGCTATTGAACTGGGTGGGCATGCGTTTCGTGTTCGGCCGCTGAGAAGAGAACTGACACCATGATCGAATTTTCTCTCTGGGACATCGTCAGCAATCTGGCGCAGGCCGCACGCTGGACGGTGTTGCTGTCGCTGATCGCGTTCACTGGCGGCGGCATCGTCGGCCTGCTGTTGCTGGTCTTGCGGCTGAGCGGCCAGCGCTGGCTGGAACGCGCGATTGCCGCCTATGTCCAGGTCTTTCAGGGAACGCCGCTGCTGATGCAGTTGTTCCTGCTCTATTTCGGCATTGCGCTGCTTGGCGTCGATACCTCGGCCTGGGTCGCCGCCAGCATCGCGCTGACCCTCCATGCCTCGGCCTATCTGACCGAGATCTGGCGCGGCTGCGTCGAATCGATTCCGCGTGGTCAGTGGGAGGCGTCGCGCAGCCTGGCGCTGAGCTTCGGCCAGCAGCTCACCCACGTCATCCTGCCGCAGGCGCTCAAGATCGCCGTGCCGCCGACCGTCGGCTTTCTGGTACAGGTCATCAAGGGAACGGCGCTCGCTTCGGTGATCGGTTTCGTCGAACTGACCAAGGCCGGCGGAATGATCTCCAATGTGACCTACGAGCCGCTGCTGGTCTATGGCTGCGTGGCGCTGATCTATTTCGCGCTGTGTTTCCCGATCTCGCTGTATGCCGGAATTCTTGAAAGGAAATTCAATGTCGTCCACCGCTGAAAAAAAGGGGGTGGATGATGCGCTCGCCACGCCGCACACCCACGTCGGCGCGCCGATCGTTCGCATTACCGCCTTGCGCAAGTCGTATGGCGACAACGAAGTGCTCAAGGGAATCGACCTCGACGTGATGCGCGGCGAAGTGATCGCCATCATCGGCAAGAGCGGTTCGGGCAAGAGCACGCTACTGCGCTGCATCAACGGTCTTGAGGCGTTTCAGCAAGGTTCGCTGACGGTCGATGGCAAGCCGCTGCTCTACGAGAGCGCGATGGCGATGCGCGAATTGCGTCAACGCGTCGGTATGATCTTTCAGAGCTTCAACCTGTTTCCGCATCTCTCGGTCGGCCGCAACGTGATGCTGGCGCCGCGTCTGGTGCAAAAAAAGGAGTCGCAACAAAACGCGGCGCGCGCGCGCCAACTGCTCGCTCGCGTCGGTTTGGCCGACAAGTTCGACGCCCTGCCCGATCAGTTGTCGGGCGGCCAGCAGCAGCGCGTCGCGATCGCTCGCGCGCTGGCGATGGATCCGGCGGTGATGCTGTGCGACGAGATCACCAGTGCACTCGATCCCGAACTCGTCGGCGAGGTGCTGCGCGTCGTCGAGTCGCTGGCCAACGAGGGGATGACGCTGCTGATGGTGACGCACGAGATGAGCTTCGCGCGCAAGGTCGCGAACCGGGTGATCTTCATGGATCAGGGGCGAGTCCATGAAACCGGCAGTCCCGAGGCGATTTTCGGCAACCCGCAAACGCCCGAGCTGCGCCAGTTTCTGTCGTCGCTCAACGACTGATGAATACGCAATTCATTCCTGACGAGGTGCTCGAGCACGACGACGAGATGCGCACGATTCGCCACCAGCTGCATGCGCATCCCGAGCTTGGTTTTCACGAGTTTGCGACCGCCGACCTGGTTGCCGCCAAGCTCCAGCAATGGGGCTACGAGGTGCATCGCGGCCTGGGTGGGACCGGCGTCGTCGGCAGCTTGCGCTTGGGCAGCTCTAGCCGCAGCCTCGGGCTGCGCGCCGACATGGATGCGCTGCCGATCGACGAAGCTCGCGACTTGCCTTACGCCAGCCAGAACGCCGGCAGCATGCACGCCTGCGGGCACGATGGGCACACGACGATGCTGCTCGCCGCGGCGCGATATCTGGCGCAGACGCGCTCGTTCGACGGGGCTCTGCGGCTCATTTTCCAGCCGGCCGAGGAGGGACTGGGCGGCGCCCGAGTGATGCTCGAAGACGGGCTGTTCGAGCGATTCCCCTGCGATGCGGTGTTCGGCATGCACAACATGCCGGGTTATCCGGCCGGCAAGCTCGGGTTTCGCGCCGGGCCGATGATGGCTTCGTCGGATACGGTGATCATCGATATCGAAGGCGTCGGCGGCCATGGCGCCAAACCGGCGCAGGCGGTGGATCCCATCGTTGCCGCCTGCAGCCTGGTGATGGCACTGCAAACCGTGGTCTCGCGCAACGTCGACCCGCTCGAGTCGGCAGTGGTGACGGTCGGCGCTTTTCACGCCGGCGACGCGCCGAACGTGATTCCGAATACGGCGCAGCTCAAGCTGACGGTTCGCGCGCTCAAACCGCAGATACGCCAGCTGCTGCGTGAGCGCATTACCGAGATCGCGCAGGCGCAGGCAGCGAGTTTCGGCGCAGTGGCAAAAGTGACCTACCACTGGCGCTATCCGGTGCTCGTCAATCACCCGCAAGAGACCGAATTGGCGCGTCGCGTCGCGCTCGATTGGCTGGGCGAAGACGGCCTGATTGCCGATCTTGCGCCGCAAACCGCTGGCGAGGATTTCGCGTTCATGCTCGAGCGCTGTCCCGGAGCCTATCTACTGATCGGCAACGGCGAGCAGGGCTGCATGCTGCACCATCCGCATTACGACTTCAACGACGAGATTCTGGCGATCGGCGCCGCGTACTGGATCAGGCTGACCGAGCGTTTTTTGTCGCCGGCCTGATCCGATGCGCCGCGCACGCGGCGGAACTCAGGCGTTCTGCAGGATCTTGAGCGACTTGCCGACGACGATGTCCTTGACCTGTTCGCCGTAGGCGAGCATGTGCGGCGCCGCCAGGTGCGCGCGCAAATCGTCGAGACTGTTCCATTGCTCGACGATGGTCACCAGGTTCGGGTCGAGCGATTGCGCAGACAGCCCTGCCGCGACGTCGATCGCTGGCGCATAGGCGATGCAGCCCCGCTCCTTGAGGACGTTCGGAACGTTGGCCTTGAAGATCTCGATGAATTGCGCGACGTGGCCTTCCTTGATTTGCAGCGAGGCGATGACATGGATCATTTTCTGTTTCCTTGGTGGGGAGGGGAGAAGCTCTTGGCGCGTTGATTGGCACGCGGCTGACCAACGAAAAATTCTGCCGCGAGCTTACACCCGGAAGCGTTCGCCTGCCACTTCGCCATCACCGATTTCGGTTAAGCTGTGCGCCCGATGACACCTACCCGTTCCAGCCGTCTACCGCGCTCGATGCGAGCACTCGCTCAGCGCAATTTTCGCTTCTATTTCGCAGGTCAGGCGATTTCCGTTCTCGGCTCGTGGATCCAGCAGGTGGCGATGTCGTGGCTGGTCTATCGGTTGACCGGCTCGGCGGCACTGCTCGGCGTCACCGCTTTCTGCGCGCTGATCCCGCAACTGCTGATCGGGCCGCTGGCCGGCGCCTGGATCGACAAGCAGGACAAGCGGAAATGGCTGATCGCCGTGCAGGGCGCGCTGGCGCTGCAAGGCTTCGCGCTGGCGGCGCTGACCTTTACGGGGCGCGTCGGTCCGGGGTTTCTGATCGCCATGTCGCTGACTTTGGGCCTGCTCAACAGCTTCGACACGCCGCTGCGCCAGTCGCTGATCGGCAGCTTCGTCGGGCGGCGCGACGATCTGCCCAACGCGCTCGCCTTGAACGCCA